>Ga0209794_1000301_pt1 | contig 94096 bp, 84 predicted proteins | sample EBPBio232013_DNA_FD_185869 | JGI IMG/M metagenome (GOLD analysis project Ga0209794, IMG submission 185869) | Wastewater treatment Type I Accumulibacter community from EBPR Bioreactor in Madison, WI, USA - Reactor 1_5/23/2013_ DNA (SPAdes)... | ecosystem: Engineered > Bioreactor > EBPR >...
CCTTTTTTGAACATCCTGAAACTACATGAACTGAAATCCTGCCTGCCGGCAGACAAGTTTTCGCCAGCAAAAATGGTGGTCAGTTTGCCTCGGCTTTAGGTGGTCAATTTAATCGGCGCACGCACAAGATAGTAGTTACACTTTTAGGATGTATCCATATATCAATTTCAGGTTTTGATTCAGGTATAAAACTACAAAGAAAAATTTCATAATTGAAATTAAAATTTCAATATCTAAATTTTCTATTGAATATCACTTCCACGATGATATTTTGCTACATACTTCGGCATAACATGGAAAAAGAGAAGGCATATAAGACACTTAAGAGACTATTGGAATCTGGCAGTATAGAGGACCTGGATGAAATAGTAAGTATTGTCGGAAAAACCAATCTTACAAATACAATTGGTATGCATTACGATACCTTTAGGAAGAGACTCAATAACCCTGAAGATTTTTCCATCAAGCATATACAGCGTCTTGCAAATTTGATCCAGGTTGATCCACGCCTCGTAGCTAATCTGATATTTGATAGCTTGGACAAGAAGAAGACCAGGAAGGGTAAATAAGATACTTGCCTTAACAGTGTATTAGCTCAATCTTAAATATTGTTACAATTATTTCTAAAAAAGTAACAAGCCTGTTACCTTTTTTTCTAAATTTGTAACATGCAAAATGTGCATGAACGCATAAAACATTCATTATCAGCATTTGAGTTGGGAAGTATTATTTTCCCGTCGGATTTTCGAGGCCACGGCTCACAAGATGCCATTAAAATGGCATTGAGCAGACTTGTAAAACAAGGCTACTTAAAGCGAGTTGCCCATGGGATATATTACCGTCCTTTCATCGACCCTAAACTTGGTGAGCTAACCCCATCACCGGAAGCTGTAGCGCAAAATTTAGCTGACAGGGAAAAAGTCCGTATTCGACCGGCAGGCAGCTATGCATTGCATAAACTTGGCTTAAGCACCCAGGTACCTACCAAGCTTGTTTATTTGACGGATGGACATCCAAGAAAATTAAGAGTTGGAAAAGCAACCATAGAATTTAAGGCCACAACACCCAAAAAAATGGCATTGAAAGGATCGATAAGCGGACTGTTAATCCTGGCATTGGAAGAATTAGAAATTGATCATATTAATCAGGTCACTGAAAAAAGGATATTACAACTTCTGGAACGAGAGGATCGCGGAGATTTGAGCCATGATCTTCGACTGGCACCCGGAAAAATATACGACTATCTTTCAAAACTACTTAGACGATTAGATGAATCGTCCATATTTTCTGTACTTAATCAAGCAAAATGATTGCATGGCTTTCTTTAAACGACGAACAGCGTCGCATTACTCTTGAACAGGCATCCATTGAAAGTGGAATTCAACCAAAGGCGATTGAAAAAGATTGGTGGGTAACACTCAGCCTCAAAGCATTATTTAGTAGCGAATATGGCCGGTACTGTATTTTTAAAGGTGGCACTTCCTTAAGTAAAGGTTGGAAATTAATTCAACGGTTCTCCGAAGACATTGATATTGCTCTCGATCCCGAAGCATTTGGTATGGAGTATATTCCAGCTCCATCGAATAATTATGTCAAAAAATTAAAAAGAGCCGGATGCAAATTTACCAGTGAAAAGATGACTACAGCTTTAGTAAAAGCATTTGCAGATTTGGGATTATTAGAAGGAGCTATTACTATTGAAGCGGAAGAAGTGCCGGCAACTATGCCTGATAAAGATCCGCAAACAATCAATATTAGATATACTTCATTGTATGACCCGCACCCGTACCTGGCTGATCAGGTGAAAATCGAATTCGGAGTAAGGTCATTAAAGGAGCCTTTTACGTTGATAAAAGTGAATTCACTGCTGACAGAATTTTTTCCGAACGAAGCATACTACGAAATTCCATTTGAAATACCAGTAGTCGAGCCACGCAAAACGCTGCTTGAAAAAGCATTCTTATTGCATGAAAAACTATCCTATGGATATCCGGAATCTATCCAGGGTGACAGGCAATCGAGGCACTTATATGACCTCGTCCAACTAATGGAAACGGAAGCCGGTCAGACTGCATTGACAGATGTTGAATTGTATAATGAGATTGTCGAGCACCGTCGTTATTATATTCGGTTAAATGGGGTGGATTATGACAGGTTACTTCCTTTACACGTTTCATTCGTTCCAGGCATTGAAATCATGCAAGAGTTTCAAACTGATTATGAGGCTATGCAAACTTCAATGATTTATGGTCCTTCCCATGATTTTGATGAATTGGTTCGCCGAATTAAAATTCTTAATGGACGTTTTCGCTTAATTGGCACTGGTCTGACATTAGAGGAAGTGATCCAAACAGCTATAAAAACGGCCGGTGTAAATACCGAAATCAAAGACTATAAAATATTAAAAATACCCGTTGAATTAAAATTACACTCAGGAGAAGCAATTAAATACCAAATCATGTTGCTTCAAAAGGGAGAGAAATTGGAGTTCGATAACATCAAAATAATCGCTTGACAAATGCTGAGCCAATATTCAGTTACCTACAGATTTGTCGATCAACCAAATTTCATATTTATTGTTTTATCAAATGATGCAACTCTATATCAAAAACATGGTTTGTGACCGTTGTATTGCGTCGGTTCGCCAGCAATTGGATAATCTTGGATTGAAATATAAAAATATCCAGCTTGGCGAGGTAGAACTGGCAACCGATCCAAATCCGAAGCAGATCAATGACCTCAAAGAATCATTACTGAAGACCGGTTTTGAACTACTTGATGATAAAAAAGCTACCCTGGTAGAAAAAATAAAGAATATCATTATATCAATGATACAGGGATATAGCGAGGACGAGTTTAACAAGAAACTGTCTGTTGTATTGGAGGAAAAGTTAAAAAAAGATTATCACTACCTGACCACGCTTTTTTCATCAATAGAAAGCATTACCATTGAAAAATATGCAATTCTTCAACGGATCGAGAAAGTGAAGGAATTATTGATTTATGATGAAATGAGTCTAAGCGACATTGCCGATAAACTGGGGTACAGTAGTGTCCAGCACCTTTCTCAGCAATTCAAAAACGTTACAGGCTTTACTCCTACCCAATTCAAGCAGTTGAAGGAAAACAAACGGAAACCCCTGGATAAGGTCTGAATTCTAAAATTATGTAAACTCTTCCCATGATTTTGTAACAACCAGGTAAGCCTGCAATGTGAACTTTGTGCCTATAACCGTACAAAAATGATAAAAGCGCAGAAAGTTCATATCAAAGGCATGGTTTGCGACCGCTGTATTTCGACTGTAAAAAGTGAATTAGAAAATATGGGCTTACAGGTTACTGATGTAAGCCTGGGTGAGGTCAGTTTTTCCCTGACTGGTGACAACCATGATATTGAATTAATAGATGAAAAATTGAAACCGCTTGGCTTTAGTGTTTTAATGGATAAAAGGGTTAAACTGGTAAAAAGCATTAAAGCGTTAATAGAAGAAGTTTATAGCGGCCATTTCGATTTTGCGCCCGGATTCCGTTTTTCCGAACTGGCCTCGGAAAGATTACAAAAGGATTACAACTCGATCACCTCCGTATTTACATCGTTGGAAGACACAACTATTGAAAAGTATATCATTGATTTTAGAATAGAAAAAGTAAAAGAGTTTCTTGTCTATACTACGCAAACGCTTGCAGACATTTCATTCCGACTTGGTTTTAGCAGTGTAGCTCATTTATCCCGCCAGTTTAAAACCGTGACTGGTTTTAATCCTTCTCATTTCAGAGAAATCAGGAATGACAAACAACGCATCAGCGACAAGTCGGCTCGTAAATAAAAATTATATAAACCTTATACGCCATTGTGTAACAATCACGGCAATAGCTCATTGTAGCTTTGTAAAAATGAAAACTATGTCCACAGACATCGCAATACCAAAAAAGACTATTAATGGAAAATCCGTTTACAAAAAGGAAACATTTCCGGTACTCGAAATGACCTGCGCCGCATGTGCCATTAGTGTTGAATCCATGCTTAAATCGGTGGAAGGTGTAAAGGATGCAGGGGTGAACTTTGCCAACCAGGATGCATGGGTAGAATACGATCCCGCAATTGCAACGCCTGAGATTTTTCAGAATACGATCCGGTCAATCGGGTATGATATCGTAATTGAAAAGGAAAATCAGCAGGAGGTAAAAGAAGCAGCCCAACTGAAACACTACAGGGCAATAAAGCAGCGTACCACCTGGTCGTCAATTCTTTCATTGCCTGTAGTTATCATAGGAATGTTTTTTATGAATATGCCTTATGCCAACTGGATCATGATGGCGTTGGCTACGCCGGTGGTTTTCTATTTCGGCCGTAACTTCTTTGTCAATGCATGGAAACAGGCAAGGCATAGGAAAGCGAATATGGATACTTTGGTCGCCCTTAGCACCGGTATAGCCTGGCTTTTCAGTGCCTTTAATACTATATATCCTGAGTTCTGGCATGCCCGCGGATTACATGCGCATGTTTACTTTGAAGCGGCTGCTGTAGTCATAGCGTTTATCTCATTGGGAAAGATGCTCGAAGAAAAAGCCAAATCCAATACTTCTTCTGCCATTAAAAAGTTAATGGGGTTGCAGCCTAAAACAGTAACCCTTATTACAGTCGATGATATAACACAGGAAATACCTGTAACCCAAGTGAAACCAGGAAACCTATTGCTGGTAAGGCCCGGCGAAAAAATACCAGTTGACGGAATAGTTTATAAAGGCGAATCTTTTGTAGATGAAAGCATGATTACTGGAGAACCCATGCCGGTTGAAAAAAGATCAGGCGAAAAAGTATATGCTGGTACAATTAATCAAAAAGGCAGTTTTCGATTCGAAGCTGAAAAAGTTGGTGCAGACACTTTACTGGCGCAGATTATTAAAATGGTGCAGGAAGCGCAGGGCAGTAAAGCCCCGGTACAAAAACTGGTGGATAAAATCGCTGGCATCTTTGTACCCATCGTGGTTGGCATTGCCATTCTAACCTTTATAGCCTGGATGTTATTAGGTGATGAAAATGCCTTTACTCATGCATTGCTTACCGCAGTTACTGTGTTGGTGATCGCTTGTCCCTGTGCATTAGGCCTGGCAACTCCTACAGCCATTATGGTGGGTGTGGGCAAAGGTGCCGAAAACAATATGTTGATCAAAGATGCCGAAAGCCTTGAACTGGCTTATAAAGTGAATGCCGTTGTTCTCGACAAGACAGGAACAATTACTGAAGGCAAACCGCAAGTAACGGATATAATTTTCTCAAGCGATGCGCCGATCAATGAACTAAAATCGATATTACTGGCTATTGAAGAGCAATCGGAACATCCATTGGCAGAAGCGGTAGTACAACATCTAAAACAGGAATCAGTGAAGCCTATCCCCATCAACAAAATAGAAAGTGTAACAGGTAAAGGAATACAGGCAAACTATAACGGCAAAAATTACCTGGTGGGTAATGAAAAACTATTATCTGAATGGAAAGTAACAGTTGATAATAGTCTGAGTGTACGCGTGGCTGAACTTCAACAGCAGGCTAAAACAGTGATATCATTTGCTGAAAATAATCGCGCGGTTGCTATAATTGCCGTTGCAGATAAGATTAAGCCGACTTCAAAAGCTGCCATTGGTGAACTACAACAAAAAGGAATAGACGTATATATGCTGACCGGCGACAATTACCAGACGGCTTCCGCTATTGCGAATGAAACAGGATTAAAACACTTCAAAGCAGAAATGCTGCCGTCAGATAAAGCTTCATTCATTAAAGAGTTACAACAGCAAGGAAAAACGGTAGCGATGGTTGGCGATGGTATCAACGATAGTCATGCCCTGGCACAAGCCGACGTTAGTATCGCGATGGGTAAAGGCAGTGATATAGCGATGGATGTTGCAAAGATGACGTTGATTACTTCTGATCTGAATAGCATTCCGAAAGCGTTAAAACTTTCCGGAAAAACGATCAATACAATCAGGCAAAATCTTTTTTGGGCATTTATTTACAACCTGATCGGGATTCCAATAGCTGCAGGGATTTTATACCCGGTAAATGGATTTTTGTTAGACCCAATGATTGCCGGAGCAGCAATGGCACTTAGTTCAGTGAGTGTTGTTGGAAATAGCCTGCGATTGAAAATGTCAAAATTATAATCTAAATTGCCTAAAGAAAATGCCGGCACTATACAACTGGAAATTGCATCGTGTCATCAGGGAGACTTTTGATTCACTAACTATTGTATTTAATACCGGGGCTGATCGCTTTGAATATAAACCGGGACAATTTATCAATCTCACCTTGATCATTAATGATAAACCGGTTACCAGATCTTATTCCTTAAGTAGCTTTCCGGATGAAGATGAAGAGCCGGCAATAACAGTAAAGCGGGTGAATGACGGGTTAATGAGTGATTATATACTAAACCATGCGGAAAAAATCACCAACTGGCAGGTGGAAGGCCCGCATGGTTTCTTTTATCCGAATGAGCGTTGCTTACAGGCTAAAACCATTTTTTTGGTTGGTGGGGGAAGCGGCATCACTCCGTTATATTCAATCCTAAGGTATTTTCTCAAGCATACGTCACTACCGGTTGTGTTGATTAATTCAAATAAAACCAGTGAGGATATAATTTTCTCAAAAAGCCTGGTCAATTTAGAGCAACAATATCCCGAACAATTTACCGCCTGGTATATTCTTACAAGAGAAACGAAAGAGAGGAAAAATTCCCACAATAATTACTTACCGGGAAGATTAAGTAAACTCATCTTAAAAAAGCTTATTAAAAAACTGGTTCCTCAAAACCTGGAAGAAAGCTTTGTCTTCGTATGCGGGCCTTCCGGATTGATAGATTTAACAGAACAGGTAATAGATGATTTAAAAATTCATTCAGATCATTTATACAAAGAATATTTCTTTCCACCCAATGAAACGGGCAATGAGGCCATTTTGCCGGATAGTACGCAAGAAGTATTGTTACATTTCTATGAGCAAACAAATCTATTGGAAGTAGGACCTGGTAAAACAATTCTTGAGGCAGCCTTGCAGGATCGGATACCAATAAACTATTCATGCAAGAACGGCACCTGCGGAACTTGTATTGGAAAGCTAACATCCGGAAAAGTACATATGGCAAAGAATTTTGCCTTGCACAAGGAGCATATTGAACAGGGTTTTATCCTGCTTTGCCAGAGTCATCCCCTCGATAATGAGGTCACGGTGCAAGTTGAAAGCTATATCTGAAAATTATATAACCGGAGGAAAATATTGTATAACAATGGAGCTGACATTCGAATGTAGCTTTGTAATTCAAAATAAATAAAAACAGAATTAAAATAGAATTATGGAAACACTCAAATTTAAAACGACGATTAAATGTTCAGGTTGCATTGCCAAAGCAACGCCCTTTCTGGATGAAAAAGTAGGAAAAGATAATTGGGAAGTGGATGTTCAGAACCCTGAAAAATTGCTGACAGTAGTAAATGATAATAATTTAACGGAAGATGAAGTAATAAAGGCAGTTCAGGAGGCGGGGTTTAAAGCTGAGAAAGTGAACTAATATACCAGGAAGGGTTCATACGTTTATGCCGGGGAAACCCGGCTTTTTTATGCCTGTATATCGATTACCTTTGTTTGAAATGAAACCGGTTTCCGCCATAGGTCACTTACTGCTCCGGGTGCTAAAAGCAATTTTTGTGAGGAAAAAAGATTGTTGCAAATAAGCGCGCCGATGGGGAATCCTGTACCTATAACCGTTGTGGGCCAAAACATAACCCACAATTTCAATCCTTCGGATAATAATTCTTTTCCGCCATCCTTAGCTCACTGATTGTCAAATTACTAAATACCAATTACCGCCTGTGGTCTTAAGGCTGAAAAACCTGATTATTGAAAAGATCACATAAGCTGGTATAGAATTTATGCCTGATTAACAATAACGTTTACGGGTGAGAAAAGCATGCGCATTCATATTAGCAGTATTCTACCTCAGTTTTTCGATTGGAGCTACTCTGCACCAACACTATTGCATGGGTGAATTGGTGGGTACATCGATCTTTAGTCTTAAAGACGATGAATGCGGAAAATGCGGGATGGAGAAACATACAGAAGCAAGTAAAGATTGTTGTAAAGATGTTTCCACAACAATTAAAACTGACGACTCCCATACTTTCTCACAGACAGTCTTTGATTTTAACTCTTCAATATATACTTTACCAGCTACACATATTATAGATGCCAATCTCAATATTCCTGAAACTCAAACTGAAAATTTATACCGCGTACATAGCCCGCCTTTATTAAAGCATCCTCTTTTTCTGCAGTTCGGTAATTTCCGGATATGATTTTATATCAGGCAATATGTTAGACCATCAAGGCTTTAACAGTATTGTCTTTTTTATTTTAAGCTGTAGCGCTCTGCTGCATCGATTCCGGAAATAAACTTTAAACATTCAAATTCTCATTTATGAAAACGTTAGTTGGTTTTACCCTAATAGCGGCAATGCTATTTACAGTCCTTTCCTGTTCCAAAGATGATGAAATCGATATAGAGTCGCATGATAAAAACCGCATGATGAAAGAATTGCATGCCATGATGGATACTATGATGGCGACACCCATGCCGGGTGATCCCGACCATCACTTTGCTAAAATGATGCAATTGCATCATAAAGGCGCTATTAATATGGCAAATATTGTCTTGAATCATGGAAAGGATACTACAATCAGAATGATGGCCCATGAAATGATTGAAAAACAAACACAGGAAATAGCCGATTTACAATCATTTTTGAATAGCCACAAGATGCATGAGGCAAATCCCGAGTTCAATATGAAGATGGAAATGAGCATGGATAAAATGGATAAGAGTGCTGATCTGCAAATCATCAATGGAAATATTGATCACGACTTTGCTATTTTAATCATTTTTCATCACCAGAGTGCAATAGAAATGGCAGACCTGGTAATTCACTACGGGCATCATGCTGAAATTGCGCATATGGCAGAGATGATGAAAGAAGACCAGGAAAAAGAGATAGCGGAGCTGCAGGAATGGCTGCTCGAACATCGAAGATAACTTTTGAAAACACAACCGATGAAAAAGTCAATAATCATATTGGTCGTTCTATTTGGTATAGGCATTTCTGCCTATTCACAACACGAGCATCATCAACCCCCAAAAAAGGAACCTGCAAAGACAGTCCAAAAGAAAACTCCTGCAAAAAAGGCGACAAAGAAAAAGACGGTAAGAAAGGCAGATCAGAACAAAACAGCTAAGGACTCAGTTGCAAATCAGCAGTTGGATACGATTCATTCCGCACATGAGCAGCACATGAAAATGGACACAGTTCCAGAAACTATGCATGCCGGGCATGATACAATGGACATGGTAGCTCCAATGACCCATGCGTTTTCGCTAAATCTTCCTATGAACAGGAATAGTTCAGGAACCGGCTGGCAGCCGGATGCAACGCCCATGTATGGATATATGAAGATGACAAAGAACTGGAATCTCATGTTTCATGGCAGCGTATTTCTCCGGTATAATCACCAGGATGTTTTCAATAAGGGAGTGAGAAGTGATGATTTGACGGACAGGTGGGATGCACCCAATTGGGTGATGTTAATGGCAAATAGAAAAATAAATAATCGTGGTTTGCTTGCGCTTTCAGTAATGCTATCGGCTGATGAGTTAATCATGGGAGGAAATGGCTATCCCTTGCTATTTCAATCCGGAGAGACTTTCGATGGAAAGCTTTTAATAGACCGGCAACACCCGCATGATTTTGTTTCGGGATTGAGTGCGGCATATACACACATGATCAATAAGGATATTGATCTCACTGCGTATATCGGTTATCCCGGCGAACCTGCTATTGGTCCGCCCGCCTTTATGCACCGTATTTCAAGTATCAATAATCCCGCTGCGCCATTAGGACATCACTGGCAGGATGCTACGCATATTACTTTTGGAGTCGCTACCATTGGCTTTCGGTATAAGATTGCAAAGTTTGAGCTTTCAAACTTTACCGGCAGGGAGCCTAATGAAAACAGGTATAACTTCGACAAGCCCCGTTTCAACTCATGGTCTTATCGTTTCTCAATTAATCCAACAGACAATTTTTCTGCTCAGTTTTCACAGGCCTTCATAAAAAGCCCTGAAGAATTAGAACCAGAGGAAAACATAACCAGGACTACGGCTTCAGTGTTGCACAGCATCATTTTAGGAGAAAAAACACATTTAACTTCTTCGCTAATCTGGGGGGCTAACCAGAAATGGGAGCATCGCCCTGAACATTCAGCACTACTTGAATCCAATTTGCAAATGAATAAAACCGCTATCTATGGAAGATATGAGTTTATTCAAAAAAGCGGTCATGAACTAAATATAGATCAGAACGGAGCGGAGAAGTTATTTCCTGTAAATGCACTGACATTGGGAACAAGCTATAATTTATTGCATGCATTCAATACAAACCTCAGGATAGGTATACAGGGATCTGCTTTTTTTACACCCTCGGAATTACGGGGACTGTATGGCAGATTACCGCTTTCAGTAGAGATATACATTCATGTATTGCCAATAAATATGAATGCCCTGACAAGAATGAAGCAACCAACCATGCAAAACCATCCAAATCATTAAGAAATGATCGAGTTACATCCAGCCATAGTTCATTTCCCGGTTGCATTGATTACAATCGCCGCCTTTTTTGGTGCAATGTCATTATTTACGAAAAAGGAACTCTTTAAAGAAATTGCCTTCTGGAATTTGTTGTTGGGCGTTATAGGAGCCATAGCTGCTGTCCTGACTGGACTGATTGAAGAACAAAACTTAGCCCATAATGATGAAATACACCAGGTATTAGTAAAGCATAAATTTACCGGATTTGGTATTCTCATCCTTTCTTTCGTTCTGTTGACCTGGATTTGGGTGCGTAAGAAAAGGGTCGGGAAAGGCGAATACTTTGCATGGGTTCTGTTTCTTGTGATTGGTACTGCTGCTGTTTTTTATCAAGGGATTCTTGGAGGCAAAATGGTATTCGAGCAAGGTGCTGGTGTAAAACCTATGGAACAATATATGGAAGGTGGAAGTGATTCTACAAATGGGCACAGTCACTCAAATTCGGGACATGATCACGGAAGTGCTAAAGACACCACTTCGCCAGATAAAATGAAGCCGCAGCATGACCATTCGGCTACGCCACATGAGCATACAAACAAACAGGATACTTCGAAAAAACAGGATACCATACAATCAAAAGATAAGAAGAAGAAATTAAAAGACATGAAATATTAACCATATTCCAGAACGCTTAAAATATAATGTATGAAAAATGAAATGATGACTCCGATGCAGAATATGAGTAAAAAAATGGACTCAATGCACATGACGGGCAATCCAGATCATGATTTTGCTGAAATGATGATCGTCCATCACCAGGCTGCCATCGAAATGGCTCAAACTGAAATCGATTCAGGCAAAGACACTACGATTAAAAAACTTGCCAAAAGGATCATTGAAGACCAAACAAAAGAAATAGAAGAAATGCAGCAATGGTTGAAAAATCAACATTGAGTAATATATTAATTAAAAAAAACATTAAGCATGGAAAACAAGAATATGCAGAAGGACAAGAAGTATACTTGCCCGATGCATCCGGAGATTCAAAGTGATCAACCAGGTAATTGCCCAAAATGCGGGATGAAATTGGTAGATAAGGATAAACAGCAAGCACGTAAAGGAACTGGCAGATTATTGCCCTTAGTGTAAAAAACAGCAAATAGAATTCACTAACGATTAAAATTAATAATTATGGCACACGAAAAAAATCAATCATTGATGGAAGCGCTGAGTAATTGCGCTGCAGAATGTAATCACTGCGCAACAGCCTGCCTAGATGAACAGGATGTAAAAATGCTTGCTCGTTGTATCAAACTCGATATTGATTGCGCGGAGATATGCCTGCTTACAGCATCGTTTGTGGCGCGGGATTCTGAACACGCCAATCACCTGTTGAAAGAATGCGCTGAAATCTGCGAGGCTTGTGCGGAAGAATGCGAAAAACATGCACACATGGAGCATTGCCGGAAATGTGCGGAAGCTTGCCGTCATTGTGCGGAAGCATGTTTGCAAACAGCTTAAATCTGAGATCGGGGAAGGTTATAGTAACAGCGGCGATATTCCTGGCCTTGCTCTTTGACCCCAAAAAGGGATGGCTGGGCAAGGGCAGGAATACCTCCGAACAGTATCGGATCTACCCATGAGCATTGATATTCAGGACAGAATGTAAAGCAGGATAAAATAAAAATATAACCTAAAGCCAAAATTATATAACTCGTTAATCGTTTTAACCTATACTTTTGTGTCGGATGTTGAAACTGGTTGTCACCATACTATCCTTTGTTTACCTGGCCGCATCAGTGGGAACCACTGTCCATTTTCATTATTGCATGGATAAGCTGGTAGACATGGGTCTTTGGCATAATAACGATAAGAAGTGTGGCAATTGCGGGATGGATAAAAGTCATGAAGGGAATAAAGGCTGTTGCAAGGACGAACACAAACAATATAAGCTTGAAACCGACCACAAGGGTACTCCTGCTTACCAGCTAACAGAGTTACCGCCCGTTTTTCTTCCCGTTGCCCAGTTTGAACTACCTGATATTAACCTTCCTACTGTTACAGAGCAAAATCCCCTTAGCCATGCTCCTCCCCGACGTGGCGATATAGCTGTTTACATTCGTAACTGCGTTTTCCGTATTTAATCTCGCTTCCATTTATTCGCCGGGCAAAATGATTGTCGGGCTATCGGCATTTCATGCCGGTTCCTTTCTATTCTGATCTTAAAAAAGTCATTATGAACCGTGTAATTATTTCTGCTTTATTCATTACAGCCGGTATTGCAATCATTTCGTGTCGCAAACAAAAAATCCCCGATATGGGTATGGAAAAAAATATTAATTACCCGGCGGCATTTGTGGTTAATGGGGAAGACGGCACTCTTTCGGTCATCAAACTTGCCGACAATACCGTCACTGAAACAATAGAGCTGATGGGCAGTAACAATGCCATGGCTATGTGGCCCCACCATATTTATAAACACGAAGCTATCGATATGACACATCTGGCGATTGCTGCACCGGGTATGGACCTGAGCGAAGGGCATGCAGGAGCAACACCTGGCATGGCAGGGCGGGTAATTATCGTGGATGCTATGACAGGTATGATGGAAAAGGAGTTCGAAGTTCCTACCATGAACCACAATGCCGTGTATTCACCCGACGGTAAGGAAATATGGACATCACAAATGGTTATGAATGGAAAGGTATTGGTGTACGATGCGGCTACCTACACCTTAAAAACTACTATCAACGTAGGCATGGAGCCTGCCGAGGTCACTTTTTCTGCTGATGGTTCCAAAGCATATGTGGCTAATGGAGGTGATGACAACGTAAGCATAATCAATCCATCCACAAAAGCAGTTATTACCACCATACCGGTTGGAGATAACCCCGTTGCGGCATGGATCGGTAAAGACGGCAAAATGTACGTCGACAATGAGGACGGACAAACCGTGAGCGTTATCAGCGTCGCTAACGATAACGTGGTTCAAACAATTGATCTTGGTTTTATGCCCGGCAGCGTGGCACATAATGCACTCAGGAGCGAATTATGGGTGACTGACCCGGAAAATGGAAAAGTTCACTATTATAATTGGAATGCCGGAACAAACAGTTGGGTTCATGGGGGTGCGTTTAATGCAGCTAATGGAGCGCACGCCATTGCATTTACCAACGATGGAGATTTAGCCTATGTAACCAACCAGGGAGCCGCGAGTGTTTCTGTAATACGTGTTGCTTCACATTCAAAACTGAAAGATATACCTGTAGGAAAAAAGCCTAACGGTATCCTGATAAACTATTAAAAAAATATAAAAATGAAAACTATCAAATTATTATTTGTTGCAGTACTGGCATTCACTTCACTATCGGTATTTGCTCAAACAAAAACAGATTCTTTCAAGGTGTATGGCAATTGCGGCATGTGCCAAAAAAGGATTGAAAAAGCAGTAAAACTTGAAGGCGTTAGCGCTGCCGCATGGGATGTAGACAGCAAGATAATGACAATTACCTATGATCAATCAAAGGTCACCCTTGATGATATTCAAAAGAAAATTGCGGCTGTAGGCCACGACACCGATAAGTTTAGAGCTGAAGATAAGGTATATGATAAGTTACCCGGATGTTGTCTATACGACCGTAAAAAAACTGATAAGGAAGAAGATCACTCTAAGCATAAGCATTAATTTTTATGGTTCATAGAATTATAGAATGGTCACTTAGAAACCGGTTCATTGTATTGATACTGGGTGCCGGGTTGTTTATATGGGGTTTCTTTTCAGTGAAAAAGAACCCGATTGATGCCATTCCCGATCTATCGGAAAACCAGGTGATCGTTTTTACCGAATGGATGGGACGAGGACCACAATTGATAGAAGATCAGATTACCTATCCATTAGTGACCAACCTGCAGGGATTGCCACGTATAAAATATGTGCGAGGCACTTCCATGTTCGGTATGAGTTTCATCTATATCATATTCGATGATGCGGTAGATATTTACTGGGCGCGGGAACGTGTTTTGGAGAGATTAAGTACCGTATCCAGATCCCTGCCGACAGGCGTCGCACCGCAGTTAGGTCCGGATGGAACAGGCGTAGGACATATTCTTTGGTATACGCTCGATGCACCCAACATGGACTTAGGCGAGCAAAGAGCTTTGCAGGATTGGTATATCAAATTCGCCTTACAGAATGTGGAAGGAGTCAGCGAGATCGCTTCATTTGGCGGCTTTCAGAAACAATACCAGGTTACCGTCAATCCCAATAAACTTCTTTATTACCGGCTTTCTGTTTCAGATGTTATCAATGCCGTACGCAGCAACAACAATGAATCAGGTGGACGCAAGTTTGAGATGAGCGACATCGGCTACATTATTAAAACATCGGGCTATCTCAAATCAATCGAAGAGATCGAAAATATCCCTGTGAAAACACAGAATAGTGTTCCCATACGGGTTGCCGATGTTGCCACCGTACAAATGACCGGCGAAACCCGCTTAGGAATTTTCGACCAGGATGGCGAAGGTGAACGAGTGGGTGGTATTGTGGTCATGCGTTATGGAGAAAATGCCGCGGCTGTCATTGATAAGGTAAAGGCGAAGATGTTGGAAGTGGCGAAGGGTTTCCCGGAAAAAGTAAAGTTTGATATTGTTTATGATCGCGGTGAATTAATTAAAGATTCAGTTAACTCGATCAAGAATACACTCATCGAAGAAATGATCGTTGTTTCCATCGTAGTGATCATTTTTCTTTTTCACTGGCGAAGTGCTTTAAGTATCATCATTCAAATCCCGATCACCCTTGCCGCCAGTTTTATCCTGCTGAATGCATTTGGTATTTCATCAAATATCATGTCCCTGACAGGTATTGCACTGGCCATCGGTGTTATTGTCGATAATGGGATCATCATGAGCGAAAACGCATATAAGCACCTGGCTGAACGATACGAAGCATGGCAAAAACAAAACAAACAACAGGCGTAGTATGAAACGAATTAAAAAGATATTTAAAAAACCGGCTCCGTGGATATCTGAAGAAGAGAGGCTGAAGGTTATTGAAGGTTCTAGCAAACAGGTATCCCGTGGAGTATTTTTTGCCACAGTGATCATTATAACATCTTTCCTTCCGGTATTCATGCTTACCGGTCAGGAAGGGAAGTTGTTTCACCCGCTTGCGTTCACAAAAACTTTCATCATGATAGTGGATGCGCTGCTGGTGATCACGCTGGCCCCGGTTCTCATTTCATTTTTCATGAAAGGAAAGTTCAGACCCGACAATGCCAACCCGGTAAACAGGATACTGGAAAAAATATATACACCGATAATCAAAGGAGTTTTGAAATGGCGTAAGACCACGCTTGCAATTAATATTCTTGCCTTAATAATTACAATTCCATTATTGCAAAGTCTTGGTAAAGAATTTATGCCGCCGCTTGACGAGCAAAGTGTTTTGTTTATGCCGGTAACCCTTCCGGATGTTTCCAATGCCGAGGTTAAACGCATATTACAGGTACAGGATAAGATCATTAAATCCGTTCCTGAAGTAGATAAAGTATTAGGTAAGGCCGGTCGGGCCAGCACCGCTACAGATAATTCTCCTCTTAGCATGATCGAGACGATCATCATGCTAAAGCCGAGGTCAGAATGGCGTGCAGGCATTACCAAAAAAGATATTATCAATGAACTGGATGCAAAGCTCCAGATTCCAGGTGTAGTAAATGGTTGGACACAACCTATTATTAACCGTATCAACATGCTGTCAACCGGCATTCGTACCGATGTAGGCGTAAAAGTATACGGGCAAAATCTCGATACACTTGCTGCTGTATCGGAACGGGTAAAAAAGGTTTTGGAGGGTACACCAGGAATTAAAGATCTGTATGTTGAACCTATTACCGGAGGAAAGTATCTGAACATTAACCCACGACGTGAAGACCTGAGCCGTTATGGTTTGAGCGTGGATGATGTAAACCAAACGGTGGAATCTGCCCTGGGAGGCGCATCCATCGGTAACACGGTAGAAGGTCGCCAGCGTTTTTCTATCAATGTTCGATTAGCACAGGACTATCGTAATAGTGTTGAACGCATCAAACGTATTCCCTTAATGTCACCTGCATTTGGGGAAGTGCCCTTATCATCAGTAGCTGATATTTCATTTGAGGATGGTCCCCCGATGATCACTTCAGAGAATGCTATGTTACGGGGAGCCGTATTATTCAATGTGCGCGACAGGGACCTCGGCAGTACAGTAAAAGAAGCGATAGGTAAGATGAATCAAACCAATGGAGTTTTACCGCCAGGTTATTATGTGGAATGGAGCGGGCAGTATGAAAATCTCATTCGCGGCCAGCAAACACTTTTATGGATTGCTCCGGTAGTACTGGTCATTATCTTTTTCTCACTCTACTTTGCTTTTAACTCGATACGGGAAGCTTTCTTCAGTCTTATTACCGTTCCATTTGCATTGATTGGTGGTGCTTATATGATCTGGATATGGGGTGTGAATTTATCTGTGGCCGTCGCGGTGGGTTTCATCGCACTTTTTGGTATTGCCGTGGAAACAGGTATTGTAATGGTTATTTACCTGAATGATGCTATGCAGCAGCTCGTAAAGCTAAAGGGTAATTCAAAAGAGACTATCACCCGGGAAGATCTACGGCAATATGTGATCATGGGTGCTGCCAAACGATTAAGACCAAAGTTGATGACGGTCTGCGTATCACTGTTTGGCTTAGTGCCAATACTGTGGGCTACCGGTGTAGGTACTGATGTGATGAAACCCATTGTGCTGCCGATGATCGGCGGTGTTCTTACTTCTTCAACACATATTTTATTGGTGACGCCATTAATTTTTTTAATGACCAAAGAATATGAATTGCGCAAATATGGAAAACTGGAAATACATGAAGCAAATCACTAAATATCTGATATGGCTATTGATACTGATGCCGGCACAGTTGTTCGCGCAACAAGGACCTGTGTTATCATTAGACAGCATCCTGCAACGCATTGACAGGAATAATGTATTACTTCAGTCCTATGACCTGAAAGCTCAAAGTTATAAATACAGTGCCGATGCATCAACAGCCTGGATGGCTCCAATGGTGGGGGTAGGAACATTTATGACCCCTTATCCCAACCAGATAGCTATGGAACCAAGAGATAAAGGAAGTCTCATGCTCCAGATAGAGCAGGATATTCCTAATAAGGCGAAGTTGAATGCCCGAAAAAAATTTATTGAATCGCAGGGAAACATAGAAAGAGCAACGCGGGATATTACGCTCAATGATTTTAAGGCACAGGCAAAGAGACTATATTTTAATTGGCTGGTTGCAAGGCAGCGCATGAAGGTATTGGAGGAAAATGAGAAGATCATGATAACCATGAAGAAGATCGAGGAAGTGAGATACCCGTACAATCAATCCCAGCTTGGAAGTGTGTATAAAGCTGATGCCAAAATTGAAGAGAACCGTAACATGATCCGTATGCAGGAAGGCACTGTTAACAAGGCAAGAGCCTGGCTGAATAGTTTAATGAATGCAAAAGGCAATGAACTCTTTGAAATAGATTCAACTTATTCGCCGGTATTTATTCCTGCAGGCACCTACGATACAGCCTCTCTTTCAACTGCCCGTAAAGATGTGCTGAAGATGAATGAAAACATCCGGTCTATGCAACTCAATATTGAAAGCATGAAGATGCAAAAAAAGCCAAACTTCCGCATCAGGTTTGATCATATGTATCCGTTGGATGCTGCAATGCCGAATGCATATAATGTTATGGGTATGATCAGCATCCCGATCGCTCCCTGGGCATCCAAAATGTATAAATCGGAGATCAAAGCTATGCAGTTCAATATCCAGGGCATGGAAAAAGAAAGAACCGCAATGTTGCAGGAAACACAGGGCATGTTATATGGGATGCAATATGAAATCGAATCTATGCAGCGAAGAATACGGGGATTGGAAGAAAAAGTAATTCCTGCGCTTCAAAAGACACTGGATGCAAATTTTATTACCTACCAGGAAAATAAACTGCCATTAACTCAGGTGATCGATGCCTGGGAAGCACTTGTTATGATGCAGATGAATGTGCTGGAAGAAAAATTAAAGCTATATGAAATGATCGTGGATTATGAGAAAGAATTATATCGTTAATATTATCTTCATTGGATTGTTTATTTCCACTTTCGGGTTTATTTCCTGTAAAAATAAATCCATAAAGGATGCTCATGCCGGGCACAGCAAAGAAATGACAATCGATAGCAGCATTGCTTCACTTGCAAAACCAGTAAATGCGCAAGTCATTTCAACCATCTCAACTATTACTCCCGAATCGGGCACACGTATTTTCTCGGCAGAAATTAAAGGACAGATTACTTATGATACCCGTAATCAAACAAGTATTTCCAGCCGCGTTGCAGGACGTATCGAAAGACTCTATATCAAATACAATTACCAGCCGGTAAAGCAAGGTCAGTTGATCATGGAAATTTATTCGCCTGATCTGGCGGCTGCACAAAGGGAATTGCTTTTTATTGCCCGATCCGGAAATGATGATAATATGCTTTCAAAAGCAAAGCAACGGTTGTCTTTACTTGGAATGCAGCCAGAACAGATCAACCAGGTACTGAAAACCGGAAATATTCTTTACCGTGTACCAGTCTATAGCAATGCTACAGGTTATATTCTCGAAAAGCAAGCGGCTTCTGTATCAAATGCACCTACGACATCCAGTTCTGCGGCGAGTACTGATGGAATGGATAATATGGGCGCTGCAACAGGTTCATCGGCCGTTTCTGCACCATCCATTTTATCTACGCCTGTAATGACTCGTGAAGGACAGTATGTAAGCGCCGGACAATCTTTGTTCACTATTTATCGTGCGGGAAATGTCGTTGCAGAATTCGCATTAAAACCGGAAATGGCCTCACAGGTAAAAAGAGGGCAAAAACTAATTTTTCATACAAGCGCCGATAAAGAGAAAGTATACACCGGCGCTATTGGTTTGATACAACCGGTAGTCAGAAGCGGAGAGAATTTCACATTGGCAAGGGTATATATTTCCAATAAAGATTTATTGCCGGGCCAATTGGTCTCAGCTAATATACCAGTGGTGTATAAAGGTGGATGGTGGTTGCCCAGGAAAGCCGTATGGCAATTGGGCAATAAGTCAATTGTATTTAAAAGGCAGGGTGACGTATTTGTGCCCATGCAGGTTGAAACAAGTGTTGAAGCAGAAGGCATGGTGATGGTAGCGACCGCTATTGGCGATTGGCAGGTAGCTGGAAACGCCTCTTACCTCGTAGACAGCGAAAGTTTTATTAAGACAACCGATCAACAGAAACAGTAATATGGAAAGAAAACGATTTTTAAAGGCAGCTTTTTTCGTGGCGGTAATTCCGGGTATGTTGCTTACTGCCTGCAAGGAGAAAAAGGGAGAAGCCACTGCTGTAAAGAAGCAGACTTATACCTGCTCGATGCATCCACAAATTATACAGGAAGCACCAGGCACCTGTCAAATCTGTGGGATGGACCTTGTGCTTTTCGATAAGAACAATACCGATCCCAACCTGACACTAAGCGAGAGCCAAATAGCACTTGCCAATATTACTACTGTAACTATTGGAAGCAGCGCATTAAATAATAATAAAGTACTCAATGGACGGCTGGCGATCAACCCTGAACAAACCAATTTCATTTCAAGCCGTGTTGCCGGTCGCATTGAAGTCTTATACGTGAAAGAAACCGGCGTTAAAGTGAGTAAGGGCCAGGCTTTGTATAAAATTTATTCCGAGCAATTGGCTACGCTTCAACAGGAATACCTTATCGCGGTGGCGCAGGCAAAACAATTCCCGTCTGATGACAAGTTTCAACAGATAGAAAAAGCAGCTAAGCAGAAATTGTTATTATATGATCAGACGGAAGCTCAATTGCAACAACTGGTAAAATCTCAAAAAACAGATCCTTATGTTACTTATCCGGCGCCTGTAGGCGGCGTGGTGGCAGAACACCAGGTCACCGAAGGACAATATGTTGCAGAAGGCGGCACTATCATGCGTCTTGAGGGCTACAACAGTTTATGGGTGGAAGCCGATGTGTATCCGGCTGAAGCATCTGCAATAAAAGTCGGGCAGGTGGTAAAAGTGATTATACCCGGATGGGAAGATCAGCCACAGAATATGACCATCCAATTTATCAATCCTTCGATACAGAGCGGTAGCCAATTAATGAATGTAAGAGGAACTATTCCCAATCCAAATAACCAATGGCAACCTGGTCTTCAGGCGAACATCCTGTTACCTATTAAAAGTACAGGCAATGTGCTTGCACTGCCCGTTGATGCAGTAATACGTGATGGAAAAGGAATGCATGTATGGATTGAAGAGAGCAAGGGAAAATTCGTCCCGCGAATGGTAAAAACAGGCCAGGAAAATGCGGATGTGGTAGAAATCACAGAAGGCTTAGAGGATGGTGAAAAAGTAGTTGTAACGGGAGCTTATTTGTTGTATAGCGAATACATACTAAAGAAGGGGTCCGATCCTATGGCGGGTCATAAACATTAATAATTCAAATTTTAAATTATAAAAAGTACAACCAATGAAACAAGTAATCAAAGTAGTAATGCCTTTAGCAGTAACAATTTTAATCGCTTCCTGCGGGAACAATGGCACAAGCGAAAATAAACAGGAAAAAGATACGGCGAAACATGAAGGACATGACATGAGCGATAAGAGCAGCTCTACCGGCAAATTGAGTGTTAAAGATGATAAGTTGAATGCCGTTTACCAGCACTACATACACCTCACCACCGCATTGATAAATGGTAATGCCGCAGAAGCCAAAATAGCCAGCAATGCAATCGAAGTAGGCATAAAGGAAGTTCCTGGTGGCGAATCAATAGCAGCTAATGCAGCAAAGATTACGACAGCCAGCGATATTGAAGCGCAGCGAGCGGCTTACTCTCCTTTAAGCAACGATTTTATCGCCCTGGTAAAAAAATCAGGGGTAGCTGGCGGCGAACTATATGTTGATTATTGTCCAATGGCGCTTAATGATAAAGGAGCGTATTGGCTGAGTGCAAACAAGGAAATCCGTAACCCGTATTTTGGTGATAAAATGATGAATTGCGGAGAGGTAAAAGAAACCATTAAGTAACTGCAAACAATTAAACAATGAATAATTCCAGATGGCCTTTGTTCCGATACCTCGTAGCCTTCTTGCTGCTGCTGATCCTGTCAGGCACCCGCGATCTTAAAGCACAAACAGGAGAGGTTTGCTACAATCCCAACCTGGTGAAAGACACCAGCAAGAAAAGTATTAAATCTATGGCTGTGGGTTTAATCGGAAACGATTCGATAAAGATCAGCTATCATTCGCCTGGTGTGCGCAAGCGGGTAATTTGGGGAGGATTGGTACCGTATGATGAAGTGTGGGTAGCAGGTGCACACGACGCCACCACCATTGAAATTGCAAAGTCATTTGTTATTAATGGAAAAGAAATCCCGGCGGGTAAATATGCGGTATTCACTATTCCGGGTAAAAAAGAGTGGACAGTAATAATCAATTCGAAATGGCAACAACACCTCGCATCCGAATATGACGAAAAAGAAGACATAGTTAGGATAAAAGTTAAGCCACTGAAACATCAGCACACTGAACGGCTTCAATATTTCGTAGAAGGGAAAAAAGGCAATGAAGGAAGGATCGCTGTAGCATGGGAGAAAATAAAAATTGAGTTTCCAATTACTATTAAAAGCTAATGTATGGATCACCACAATCACAAAAAATATACTTGCCCGATGCACCCGGAAATTGTCAAACTTGGACCGGGCCAATGTCCGATTTGCGGCATGAACCTGGTGCCGCTCCACGCACAGGCTAAGGTAGAAGTCGTTGATATAAGACAAGCTCATCATCAACATGGTGAACATAACCCAACAATGGGTCATGAAGGCCATGATCATCACGCTATGATGATCGGTGATTTTAAGAAACGTTTTTATGTGGTGTTGGTGTTGACTGTTCCAATCATGCTGCTTTCCGAAATGATACAGCACTGGCTGAATATCGATATCAGTTTTACAGGGTCTCAATATGTATTGTTAGCGCTTTCAACCATCGTATTTTTTTATGGTGGTTGGCCTTTCCTTACTGGTTGGTTCAGCGAAATGAAAACCTGGAAACCGGGTATGATGACGCTGATCGGCTTCGCTATAACCGTGGCTTATGTGTATAGCGTTGCAACGGTATTTGGATTAAAAGGAATGGATTTTTTCTGGGAGCTGGCAACCCTGATCCTGATTATGCTCCTCGGACACTGGATTGAAATGAAATCCGTTGCCGGTGCATCAAGAGAACTGGAACTGCTTGTACAGTTAATGCCGGCAGATGCCCATCTCGTACATGATGACCATGTGATGGATGTTAAAACGGAAACTTTGAAAGAAAACGATGTGATCCTGATAAAGCCCGGCGAAAAAGTGGCGGCTGATGGTGTTATTGTCGAAGGAGAGAGTTACCTGAATGAAAGCATGCTGACCGGCGAATCAAAACCAGTACAGAAAATAAAAGGTGATAAAGTGATTGCCGGTTCTTTGAATGGAAACGGCTCGATAAAGATCAAAGTTTCTCATGGAGCTAAAGATTCTTATTTGTCGCAGGTAATTAAACTGGTTCAGGATGCACAAAAATCAAAATCAAAAACTCAATTACTGGCGGACAAAGCTGCGCAATGGCTTACTTTGATTGCTATTGTGGCGGGTATCGTTACATTCCTGTATTGGTACTTCGATGGGCAGGCATTGGCTTTTGCTATTGAGCGAATGGTGACCGTGATTGTTATTTGCTGTCCCCATGCATTAGGCCTGGCCGTGCCATTGGTTGTAGCCAAATCAACCGCTCTATCGGCACAGAATGGGCTACTGATCAAAAACAGGACAGCGTTTGAAAACTCCCGCAAAGTAACAACGCTTGTCTTTGATAAAACAGGTACACTTACTATTGGCAAATTTGAAGTTTCCAAAGTTGTTCCGATAAAAAATGAATTTGGTGAAAAAGAATTGATTCGTCTGGCTTCTGCCTTAGAGCAAAACTCAGAACATCCGATTGCTACAGGTATTCTCCAAAAAGTGAAAGAGTTGTCCGTTTCTATTCCTTCACTACAAAATTTTAATGCTATTACCGGCAAGGGTGTTGAAGCAACAGTTGAAGGAAAACAAATTAAAGTAGTAAGTCCTGGCTATCTCAAAGAAAAAAACATTCAACTGCCTGCTGATTTTAATCCTGATGCTGATGAAACGGTCGTATTTGTCTTAATCAATGATGCGCTGGCGGGATATATTTCTTTATCAGACAAGATCAGACCCGAATCCGCAGAAGCGATCAAAACGCTTCATGAAAATAATATTAAATCCGTTCTTTTAACGGGCGACAATTCAAGAGTAGCAGAAAGTGTAAGCAAGAAATTAGGTATTGATACCTACTATGCTGAAGTATTACCGCATCAAAAATTAGAAAAGATAAAAGAGCTACAAGACAAAGGAGAGTATGTGGCAATGACTGGTGACGGTGTTAATGATGCACCTGCTTTAGCACAGGCGGATGTTGGCATTGCTGTAGGAAGCGGCAGTGACATTGCTGCGGAAACAGCAGGAATTGTTCTTGTGAACAGCAACCCAAAAGGCATTGTCAGTTTGGTCTTGTTTGGTAAAGCAACTTACAGGAAGATGGTGCAAAACCTGGTCTGGGCTACCGGTTACAACGTGGTTGCGCTTCCTTTGGCCGCCGGGGTATTGTACAAGTTAGGAATTCTTCTTAGCCCTGCGGCCGGTGCAGTATTGATGAGTGTAAGCACGGTAATCGTGGCGATAAATGCAAGTATGCTAAAAGTAAAAGGCAAATCTTAAAGCCTTATGCGCTATATATTATGTACGATATTATTCGGTTTGATAGCTTGTAATGAGCCGGTCAGTGATAAAAACACAAAGCCTATACACGACCAAAAGAAATTTGCAACAGTGAAACTTACCGACCTGAATGGCCAGCCAATTAGCCTGGACCAGTTTAAAGGACGAACGATATTTCTAAATTTTTGGGCTACCTGGTGCAAACCCTGTATTCGGGAAATGCCATCTATAGATAGCGCTCAGCGATTATTAAGTAAAAATGGAGTTGTTTTTTTATTAGCATCAGATGAAACCCCGGAGCAGATTAAAGAATTCAAAGAGCATTATCAGTTTGATTTAAACTTCGTCCGTTTGACCAACATGGAGGAATTGACCATGGATGGTTTACCGACAACATATATCTACAATCCAAAAGGGGAAAAAGTATTTGCTGAAACCGGCTATCGTAATTGGAATGACTCAAGTAACATAAAAATGATACTTCAAATAAACAACCAAAAATGAGAAAAAGTATTTCAGTATTTTTTTTCGCTGCATTGCTGGTATCCTGCGATTCGAAACCAGCAAAACAAGAAGTTGATATAACTCGATCACCTCTGGCAATAGAATCACCTGCAGATTCAGCGAGCGCCGAGCCATATCTTTTCACTGATAAAAATGGCATCGTTTACCTGTCATGGATTGAAAAAGATAGCCTCAACAGTACGTTGAAATATTCATCATTACATAATGAGAAATGGAGTGAACCTGCGGTAATTGCCTCGGGCAATGATTGGTTCGTTAATTGGGCTGATTATCCAGTAATCGCTACGGATGAAAGCAATAACCTGATTTCGCATTTTTTACAGAAGAGCGAAAAAGGAACTTATACCTATGACGTGAAACTTACTACTTCCAATGATCAGGGCAAAACGTGGGGCGCTCCTTCCATTCTTCACGATGATGGGAAAAAAGCAGAACACGGATTTGTATCTATTGTTCCTTACGGAGAAAACTATTTTATTTCATGGCTTGATGGGAGAAATGCCGCTATGGAAGGCGGTGGCGGTCATCACGGCGGACATCACGGACAGATGACAATTCGCGCTGCAATTATAGATAAGTCAGGAAAGAAAATAAATGAATGGGAACTGGATAACCGGGTCTGCGATTGCTGTCAGACCAGTGCCGCAATTACAGACAACGGGCCGGTTGTTGTTTACCGCGACAGATCAGACAGTGAAATAAGAGATATATCTATTGTCCGGTTTGTAAATGGACAATGGACTGCTCCAAAATCAATATTTGCCGATAACTGGAAAATTGAGGGTTGCCCGGTCAACGGGCCGCGTATCGCCGCAACCGGTAATAACGTTGCCGTTGCGTGGTTTTCTTCACCCGATAAAAACGCACTGGTTAATGTTGCTTTTTCTAAAGATGGGGGTGCTGCATTTTCCGATCCTGTAAAAGTCAATGACGATAAAACTATTGGTCGGGTTGACATAGAATGGATGAATGAAAAAACAGTAATGGTGACTTGGATGGAAGGCGCTGTTGTAAAAGCTACGAAAGTATATAACGATGGTAAAAAAGATTCTTCGTTTATTGTTGCTTCTACTTCCGAATCGCGGTCAAGTGGCTTTCCGCAAATGACGAAGACTGAAAACTCGATGATCTTCGCATGGACGGATGACAAAAAGAAAACCATAAGGGTTGCAAGTCTTTTTATCAAAGAGAATTAAACTTAAAAATTGCGTTATGCTGATGACTCCTTTTTTCCGCAAGTTTGGGCTTACCGCTCATATCACTTTTTCTGTCGGCTGGTTTGGCGCAGTCGCCGGATTCCTGGCACTTGCCATAGCAGGTTTGACCAGTGAGAATCCCAAGATCGTTGTTTCCAGTTACATAAGTATGGATTTGATAACCTGGTTTGTCATTGTGCCAGCTTGCTTCGGTACTTTGATAACCGGCGTTATTCAATCGCTGGCAACCCAATGGGGACTTTTTCGTTATTATTGGATATTGGCTAAATTTCTTTTGACTATTGTTGCCACTATTGTTTTATTGGTTCACATGCAGCCGATCCGCTACATGGCAGATATAGTGGCTGGGACTACAATTGCGGATTCAGATCTTCGAAGCTTGAGAATTCAGTTGATAGCCGATGCTGGCGCAGCATTATTAGTATTGCTTGTGGCAACTACGCTTTCTGTATATAAGCCGTGGGGATTGACTTCCTACGGGCAACGGAAATTAAATGAACAGCAGAAACGGGCACCAATCCGGAAGACAACTATAAAGAAATCCTTAATGCTTTATATTCTTTTGGCGCTTATTGCGCTGGTTATCCTGGGATTTATCATACTCCATCTGACAGGTGGTGGTTTTGGTCGGCATTAGTAACTGCAAACGGTAACGTTGAAATCGAATATGATCCCCCATATCTTTAATTCGGGAGGCATTACCTCCCGAATTGATCGGTATTTCTTTTGATTTATTTTGCGCAGCAAGCCGATCCATCTTCCGGCTGAGCACAACACGCTCCATTATTGTCTTCTTCATTTTTACTCGGTGAGCAACAAGCAGCGCCACCTGCCGGTTTTATACAACATGAAGATTCATCTTTTGTTACTGATGACTTTGTTTCTTTGCTTTTCTGAAGAACAGGTAAATCTGTTATTTGCATTTCCATTTTTATAAGTTTTGTTTCACTTATATAGACGGAATAACAGAATAATGATGCGTTAATTTTTACAGTCTCCGTCTTCATTATTTCCACATGCTGGCTTGGATTGGACACCCAAAATATTACCCCTTGTATCCCATTGTATGTTGCAACATTCCAGAAGCAATTGTTTCAATTTTTCCCTGCCACGCTGAACCCGTGAGCGAATGGAAGGATAGGCAAGATTATATTTCTCAACAAGATCCTTTTGTTTTATGCCATTCATTTCCACGTCGATAATAATATCCCTGTATTCATCGGGCAACTGGTTCACAAAATCAATCAGGCAACAATCCAATCCTTTTGTGGTATCAATATATTCCTCATCAGAAAAACTTTCAGCAATATCACCTTCAATGACGAGTTTCTTTTTATTTCCATTCACACGGTAATAATCAATGATGGAGTTCCTGGCAATGGCATATATCCAGCTTTGCAATTTTTCTTTTCTATTTAAATCGCCTACACTACCAGCCACTTTCATAAATACGTTCTGCACAATATCCTCTGCATCTTCATGGTTGTTTACTTTGCTCTTAATGAAGCCAAGTAATACTTTATGAAATTCGGTATAAATAGCAGCGAGTTCCATCAGTTTCTATCTGTTTTCCAAAATTTGATGATCAATAAAAATACAAGTACAAAGATAGCAATCATAAAGGTTTCAAAAAGAAAGGCAGCCGACAATATTGCTCCACCGGTTAATGCCCCGGTGGCCGCCCCGATATCCCACCAGGAGGCATTTAAGGCCACTGCCTTGATTTTGTCAGTTTTTTGATCAGCAATAGCACCAGGCGCAATTGTACTATAGATACTGTTGAAGGTAAATATGATAATCAGTCCGGCAGGCACCCATCCGGCCAGGAGTAAAACAAGTCCGGTAATGATCATCAGGAAAGAGAAATTGAACAGTTTTATAAATCCGAATCTTTCTGCCACCACCCCAGCCCCTGGAGAGAAAAGAATAAAACATACTCTCCTGTAAGCTAAATAACCTGCAGTGAAAGACATAATAGCCAGCGCTGTAAGCGAACCATTTTGTTTTGCAAGAAATAAGCCTGTAACAACGATTAACATGCCATCAACTGTGAATGAAACAGCAAATGTCATTAAATTCATTAGTGATGGAATATTAAATGTTATTCCTTTTGCGGCTAATGGGATATATTTCAGGTCAGGTAATGAGATGGCATATAATAAAGATGGAATAGAAATCAAAGCAAGCAAGAAAAATGTATTGGTTACTGAAAAATAACTTAGTAGTAAAGGCCCCAGCCATAATGCCAGCATAGGCCCGGCTTCCTGGATGCTTTTTCCAATACCCAGTGAAATTCCTATAAACTCATGTTCAAAAGCATAAGCCATTGTACTTATCCGCAAAATAGCGTAAGCCATACCCCAAATCAATCTGAACAATACTAACGATAGCAGTCCCCATCCCAGGCCGTATCCGACAGTAGAAACTATTGCCATTACCGATGCAGTAATGGTAACTGTTCGGACACCATACCTGGCAAATAGTTTTACTACTACCGGGTTAATTAAAATGCGTATAAACCGGTTGATGGACAGTAAGACGCCAATCCATACAACCGGTATCTCCATCACTTCCGCATACTGCGGTAAAAATGGATATAAAAACGCATCCCCAAAACTCGCAAAGGATAAGGTTAACGATGAATAGAGGGGATATTTTAAGCCAGATATATTTGCTCTGATTATCCGCAACATGCAGCCGCTGTTTGTTTTTCTGTTGCGGCTTCTGTACCGCAGCAAGCAGCTCCGATATCACTGCTGCATACACCAGTTTCCGGTAAATCCAGTTCAACTTTCCGGGCAGCTTCCATATCCCCGTCAATTGCAGCTACCACGGAACGAACCTGTTCATAGCCTGTAGCCATTAAGAAGGTAGGAGCACGGCCATAACTTTTTGAACCGACTATGTAAAAGCCTTCGTCATCATGTCTTAGTTCTTTTTCACCGTGCGGCCTTACCGTTCCGCAACTGTGAATATTTGGATCAATCAGCTCTGCAATTGCAGCCGAGCTTTCCAATGATGAATCAACACTTAATCTAATTTCACGGAGGAATGAAAAATCAGGACGTGAGCCAGCATTACTAATGATCTCATCAATGCCAGGAAGAGCCTGCAACTCATCTTGCTGGTAGCCTATTAATGCCAACTGGCCATTATGTTGTCTGACTTCCTGAATTTGAAAAGGAGTATAAACGCTTACACGATCATTATTCACTAACTGCTCGATCTTAATTCCCAAAGCGCCCCTGGCTTCCAGTGCGTCTTTTTCCTGTCCTCCATATACATCTCTTACATTTTTTTTCCTCAGAATCCAATGGATAGTCGTATCCGGATATTCGTCTTTTAGTTTGTCCAGTTCAATAATTGTATTAATAGCTGAGTGGCCACCCCCGACTACTGCGACGGATTTATTCTTGTAGCGGTCTTTCAATTTGCCAAGTACATCGGGAATGCCGTATAATATCTTATCCTTGTTTTCTATTTCACCAACGGCAAACACGCCACCTGATCCAATCGGGTTAGGGCTGTTCCATGTTCCGGAGGCATCGATTACAGCTCTTGTTTCATAAAATCGTGCTCCTTTATCTTTATGATGAACCTGTAAAATAAACGGCCATTCTTCGCGCCCCCAGCTTTTCATCTTGTCCATGTTTTTCCAGCCAATGGATACAACCTTACTATTAAAATGAATAGATGATTTTATCACAGGGAGATTAGCCAGTGGAATGAAGTATTGCTCATTTAATTGTTTGCCCGTTGGCAAGCCGTCATCATCGGGCGATATCCAACCCGAACCTTCCAACAATTGCCTCGCTGCCTTATCAATATTGTATCGCCAGGGCGAAAATACCCTGACATGTTCCCATGAATGAACGTTTGCCGCCACAGATTCTCCTGCTTCAAACAGCATAAAAGGAATATTTCTGACAGCCAGGTGTGCCGCAGCAGACAAACCTACGGGACCGCCACCTACAATGGCTACCGGAAGTAATGAGTTGTGTTTCATCGTAATATTGCGTTTAATACCTATATAGACGAAGGACTTAAAAAAAGATGCAGGATTTTTCCAGAAATTTTTTTCAAAAAGAATAAGGCAAAAAAATGAGTATATCAAGGAATAACGTAATATTGCGATAGATATGGGGACTACGAAAACAGATATATTTACAGAAAAGCAGAATAAGCTTGCCATGATGATGAAGGCATTAGGCCATCCAGCCCGAATTGCTATTCTCCAGCATTTGATCAAAGCCCGAACTTGTATATGTGGAGACCTGGTAGAAGAATTAGGACTTGCACAAGCTACGGTCAGTCAACATCTCAAAGAACTAAAAAATGTCGGGTTGATAAAGGGCACTATTGAAGGAACCAGTGTTTGCTATTGTATCGATAGCAAGATTTGGAATCAATACAAAGCGGTGTTTGAATCATTTTTTATTACTTATGTAGCAAAGGACGAGCGTTGTTGATTTTTTTTGCCGCGTTTAATCGCAATATTACAATTATTAAAACATCATAAAATATGCAAACCGAGCAAGAACTTAAAGAATTAGTAAGACAGAAATATAGTGAGATTGCTTTACAGGATAAGGATACGAACCAATCGTCCTGCTGCGGTGCCGGTGGGTGCAGTACCGAAGTGTACAATATAATGACCGATGATTATTCAAACCTCAAAGGTTATAATCCGGATGCGGATTTGGGGCTGGGATGTGGTTTACCTACGCAATATGCCAAAATCGAAAAAGGAGATACAGTAATAGACCTCGGTTCCGGTGCAGGAAATGATTGCTTTATTGCAAGAAACGAGGCGGGCGAGACGGGTAGGGTAATTGGAATTGATTTCACCTCGGCTATGATAGAGAAAGCAAGGGTTAATGCAGAAAAGCTGGGCTTTAATAATGTTGAATTTCGTCAGGGTGATATTGAAAAAATGCCTGTGACAAGTAATATAGCAGATGTGATTGTAAGTAATTGCGTGTTGAACCTTGTTCCCAATAAAGACGGCGTCTTTAAGGAGATTTTCAGGGTTTTAAAGCCAGGTGGGCATTTTAGCATTTCTGATGTTGTGCTGGTGGGGAATCTGCCTGATGCACTACGCAAGGATGCAGAGATGTACGCCGGTTGTGTATCAGGAGCAATACAAAAACAGGTTTACCTGGAACTTATTCATGCCAACGGTTTCAAAAATGTAACTATTCAAAAAGAGAAGCCAATCGTAGTACCTGATGATATTCTAAAAAAATATTTGAACGAGAAAGAATTGACCGGGTTCAAAAACGGCAATACAGGAATATTCAGTATCACAGTTTATGCGGAAAAACCCACAGAAAAAGTTGCTTGTTGCGCACCTGGCTGTTGTGATTAAAACTCTAAATTTTAGCTATATGAAAAAGTACATTCCATTATTTACTGTTCTTACAGTTATAACTGTAATTGTAACTTCTTTCAGGCCGCCTGTAGTTGCGCCAAAGCTATATCCGGAACTGGAAGCTTATTTTAAAGCAATCGATGCAAAGCAATATCCGAAGGAAAAGTACCCAGTTTTGGAAAACCTACGCCAGAATATCAACGCAACGACTATCGACAACTTAGACTGGAATTGTATCTTTTATTGCACTGAAAACTCATTCAGAAGTCAGGCTTCGCAGGTATTTCTTGCAACACTGAGTTTTGACAGGAGATTTAAAAGAGTGAAGGCGTTTTCAGCCGGGATAACCGCAGGAGAAATTAATCCAAAGCTGATCGAATATCTTTCCAAAATCGGGTATAAGATCACTAAAATAGAAAAAGACGGCAAGGTAGCTTATGAGGTAAAATATAGCGATGGCATTAAACCCATATTGCTTTATACAAAGACAACGGCTGATCCATCCCTGCCTAAACAGGAAATCACTTCTGTGGTTGTTTGTGACCGGGCCGCTGAGCCGGTATGTAAAGATTTGAAAACACCTAACTATCCTTTTGAATTACCTTTTCAAAATGTAAATGCTGATCAATCGGATTTGGAAGTAGAGTCCACTTTGAAAAATATCGCTATAGCAATGAAGTTTCTCACAGAAAAGAAGGCTCCGAAATAACCTTATGAAAAAATTTGTTGCTGAATTTATAGGAACTTTTGCATTGGTATTTTGCGGTACGGGAGCAATCGTAATCAACCAGGAAACAAACGGTGCTGTTTCGCACGTTGGCATCGCAATAACCTTTGGTTTTATTGTAATGGCAATGATTTATGCCCTTGGAAACATTTCAGGGGCACACTTGAATCCAGCGGTAACAATAGCCTTTACATTATCGGGAAGATTTTCGCCAAAAGAGTTACTCCCCTATATCATTAGCCAGGTTGCGGGTGCATTGCTGGCCAGTGTTGTGTTGCATTATTTATTTCCCGCCAATGAATTGCTTGGTGCAACGCTGCCGGCAGGAAGCGAAAGTCAGTCCTTTATTCTCGAGTTTTTGCTTACGTTCTTTCTAATGCTTGTTATTGTCAACGTGGCACAAGGAAGCAAGGAACAGGGAATGTTCGCAGGACTTGCCATTGGTTCTGTCGTACTATTAGAAGCGATGTTTGCCGGACCAATTTGCGGAGCCTCTATGAATCCTGCACGTTCTTTGGCGCCTGCGCTTGTATCAGGTCATTTGGAACATCTTTGGATATATCTAATCGCTACTGTTGCAGGTGCAGCTTTAGCAATACCAGTATGGAAATATTTAAATTCAAATAAACAAGATAAAAAATGAGAATTGCCCTTTTCAGTGATATCCATGCAAACCTTCCTGCCCTCGAAGCCTTTTTTAAAGACGTTGATGCTCGCAAGCCGGATGCCATTTATTGCCTCGGTGATTTGGTGGGGTATAATATTTGGCCTAATGAAGTAATTAACGAGATAAGGAAAAGGGGTATTCCAACCATTGCGGGTAATTATGACCAGGGTATCGGATTAATGAGTGATGAATGTGGCTGTGCTTATAAAACCGATACCGAGAAGGATATGGGAAAAATTTCTATTTCTTATACCAATTCATTAGTTAAACCAGAAGAAAGGAAATATTTGCGAACGTTACCAGCGCATATACGTGTCGAATACCAGTTGAATAATGACAAAATGAATTTGTTGCTTGTACATGGCAGTCCCCGGAAGATCAACGAATATTTATTTGAAGACAGAGAGGAAAAAAGCCTGATGCGGATCATGCAGGATGCCGATGCCGATATCATGTGTTTTGGACATACGCACAAACCTTATCACAGGATTTTACCGTCAGAACCGGGTGATAACCCTCACTACCGGCACGCAATTAATATTGGTTCAGTTGGAAAGCCTAAAGACAGTAATCCAAAAGGTTGTTATGTGATCCTCCATATAAATGAAAACAGCAGTATATCAAAAAAGGATTCAATTCAGGTGGAATTTATTCGATTTAATTATGATGTGGAAAAGGCAGCAAAGGCAGTTGAGGATAGTCCATTACCCAATGAATATGCAGAAATGCTCAGGAAAGGATTTTAATTACAACCACAACTATTGCAAATGGAAACGCCTAAAGATTATAGATATTCTAAAGAACATACCTGGCTTAGAGTATTAAGCGACAATGAAGCCCAGATCGGCATAACTGATTTTGCACAGAGTGAATTAGGAGAAATAGTGTATGTCGATCTGCATCTGCCGGTAAGCAATTTAAAAAGGATGAAGTATTTGGTTCCGTTGAAGCGGTGAAAACCACCTCTGATTTATTCATGCCGGTAAGCGGTGAGGTGATTGAAACAAATGCGACTTTAAAGGATAATGCTGCATTAGTAAATTCAGCATCGTTTTCAGACGGCTGGATGATAAAAATTAAGATGCTTAATCCCTCAGAGGTTGCAACATTGCTCGATGCGAATGGATACGCTGGTATGATCAGTTGAAGTAAGAATATGCAGTATGCTATTCAGAATAGCGATAGGATTACTTGTATTGAGCAATCTTACTAATTGCAGTAAGGATGATATATTCAAGCCATATAGCATATTAAACCTTCGGATAGAGGGTTATGAGGAAGATTTACGTTGGGAATCAGTTGCAGGAACATGGAATAAGTCTACCGGCAAAATTACCCTTGATGCATCGAGCTACTTTTTTGATCATTGTACAATATATCTGCTAAACATTATTGATACCGGCTTTGTGCCGAATATTGATGTAACAAATTTTTATTATACTGACGGGCTGGATTTTCTTCCAGATACGCTTACTTCAGGATACATCAGAATAACTTATTTCGATACCTCAATAGTCAGTGGCGAATTCCGGGTCTCCCTGGGGGATGATTTTAATGGGGTTGAGAATAAAGCCGTTTTTGGAGGATTTACAATAAATCAATAGAATACTTTGCGGTGCTACACTGCCATACCTAGGTTCTCAGTCGCATCCTTGATTAATTTCATATCATTACGTGCCAACCATAATTCCTTAATCTTAATAGCCGCTTCTTCAGGTGTAATGCGGATATATCTATAAAAATCTTTGGTGCGTTTATGTCCGCTTATTTTCATTATTAGTTCAACTGGTGTGCCCGCCAGGAACTCATTCGTACAAAACGAACGCCGTGCAGTATGTGAGGTAATCCAATCAAATTTCGGTTTGGTAGTAGTAATACTCTTATTGCCCTTTTTATATGAGAATTTTACCAGCTTCGTGATGCCCGCCAGTTTTCCAATCGTTTTAATATGCCGGTTAAATTCAGGATTGGTAAGTGCAGGAATTTTTTCTTTGAATTGCCTGGTAAAAATTAGTTTTGCTTCATGTCTTAGTGGGATAACAACCCAGTGATCCGACTTTTCCTGTTTCTTGTACAGCAAATCCTTTTGCAGGTCTTCCGGCCTTAAATTGGAGAAATCGGAAAAACGCAGCCCTGTTAAACATGCCAATACAAACAAATCCCTGTATTCAACTAAGTAAGGATGCCCGCTTAGATCAGTTTGATAGATTTTTGCAATTTCCTCATGAGTTAGATAAATAGCATCGCTTTCCTCTTCCGGTATTTTGAAATCTGTCAAATCAATGGGAGGAACAATCTTTCTTTTCACCCGGTCTTTTATGAACCCGCGCAGATGCTTGATGGTTTTTCCGATAGTATTTAGCCGCAAACCAGTTAAGACGGCTTGCCTGCGCAGGTGAACATGTTCAAAAGTGAGGTAATCAACAAAATTTTCGTAAAAGGCAAAATCAAAGCTGTCAAAAGTTATCTTTTGCTGGCGATATGTTTCAAAAGCAAGCAGATGAGATTTTACATTCCCATAAACGGTGAGGGTTGCCCGGCCAACTTTGCGTTGTTTGCTTTTTATATACTCATCGAACTGATAATAGACATCCAGGGTGGCTTGCTGAAGCTCTTTCTCCTTCTTTTCATTGTCGACTATCTTTTTGTCGACATTATCCGGAACCAGGGCGGGAGAAAATGAAGCCTTGATGAATTTTCCCCTTTCTTCGGTCTTGAGTGTTTTAGCTTTTAAAGCAAGCGCATTGGCTACACTACGCATGCGGAGCAACTCTTTGTTCAGGTCTGCCGCCATTCCATATTCGGATGGAAGATTGTCTGATACGCATTCCTGAACTTTACTCCAATACTTTGGAGGTACATTTATTCCTGTGTGCAGAAGGATTTTCTTTTCACCATAACAATACTGGATAAACACCGTGCAGGTTCCATCTTCATGCACTCTTTTGGTGCGGCAAATCAACTTTACAGACAACAACATAACACTTCATTTTTTTGAGCGACCGCAGGACTTTTCGAGGTCGCGGTGCAGGTCGCGGTGATAAAGTGTTAAGCTGTATTAAAGGTAGGCAGCGAAAACGGGCGGCGTTGTTACAGAATTCTGAAACTCAACCCCTTCAAAGTAAAGTAGAGTAAAAATAAAAAAGGATCACGCGAACGTAATCCTTCATTAAGCGGACCGGACGGGACTCGAACCCGCGACCTCTGCCGTGACAGGGCAGCATTCTAACCGACTGAACTACCGATCCGTCGCTTCTAAGGAACTCGCTGATTACCAGCTCAATTCCTCAAATTGGGATGGCAAAGATAATAGGAGAGGCCTTTCTAACAAAAACTTTTCCGTAATTTTTTTCAACCCTTAATTTTACAAAATCCCGGATTGCCCCTAGGCACCGGAACAACCAAAACGTTGACCGTTAATTACCAATATGCCGGAAGATAAGAACAGACAATTCCTGGAATTCGAACGTCCAATCAAAGACCTGTTCGACGAAATAGAAAAATTCAAAATTTCCGGCGAGAAAAACAGCAAACTCGACGTAAAGCCGGTCATCGCCGACCTCGAAAGCCAGGTGCTGGAAAAGCGCCGCGAAATCACCTCGCAGCTCACCTCCTGGCAAAAAGTACAACTCAGCCGCCACCCCGACCGCCCCTATACGCTGAAATACATCGACAAAATGACCACCAATTTTGTTGAACTGCACGGCGATCGCAACGTGCGCGACGATAAAGCCATGGTAGGCGGATTCGCTTCCCTCGATGGCGAAACCGTTATGTTCATCGGCCAGCAAAAAGGCATCAACACCAAAATGCGCCAGCACCGCAATTTCGGTATGGCCAACCCCGAAGGCTATCGCAAAGCCCTCCGGCTCATGAAACTGGCCGAGAAATTCAACAAGCCGGTCGTTACCCTGATCGACACCCCCGGCGCCTTCCCCGGCATGGAGGCCGAAGAACGCGGCCAGGGCGAAGCCATCGCCCGCAACATCTACGAAATGATTCGCCTGAAAGTACCCGTGATCTGTGTCATCATCGGCGAAGGCGCCTCCGGTGGCGCACTCGGCATCGGCGTAGGCGATCGCATCCTGATGCTTGAAAATGCCTGGTACACCGTTATCTCGCCCGAAAACTGTTCGTCCATCTTATGGCGCTCCTGGGAACAAAAAGAAAAAGCCGCTGAAGAACTCAAACTGACTTCCGACTATATGCACTCATTCGGTCTCGTCGATAAAATTGTACCCGAACCCTACGGCGGCGCACACTGGAACTACGACGAAGCCGCCGCCCAACTCAAACAGGTGCTGATAGAGACCCTGGCCGAAATTAAACAGGTCCCCGCAGAAGAGCGGGTACGGCAGCGCATCGAGAAGTTCAGCAAAATGGGCTTCTGGGATGAACTACCTTAACCTTAAACCGTTTAAACCTTAAACCGTTTAAACCTTAAACTTTAAACATTAAACGCACGACATGTCTCTCCGTCAGACACTCCGGGGCACGGGTGTTGCCTTGGTAACGCCTTTTAATAGCAAATTCCAGATCGATTATACTGCCCTTGAATCACTGATCAATTATGTGATCATCAATGGGGTTGATTATATTGTTTCGCTCGGCACCACCGGCGAAACACCCACCCTCAGCAAAGAAGAAAAGATTGATATCCTGCAGTTCACCTACGAAAAAGTAGATGGCCGTGTTCCCGTTGTTGCCGGCATTGGTGGCAACGACACCCAGGCACTGATCAAAGACCTGCATCATTTTCCGCTCGAGAAAGCCAGCGCCGTATTAAGCGCTTCTCCTTATTATAATAAGCCATCGCAAGAAGGATTGTTCCAGCATTACAAAGCCTTGGCCGAAGCGTCGCCCAAGCCTATCCTGCTGTACAATGTACCCGGCCGCACGGGTCGCAACCTCGATGGCAGCACCAGCCTTCGCCTGGCGCACGAAGTGCCCAATATCGGTGGCATCAAAGAAGCCGCGAATAACCTGCCGCAGTGCATGCAAATTCTGAAAGACCGCCCCGAACATTTCCTGGTGGTGAGCGGTGACGACGACCTGGTGATGCCCCAGATGTCGCTCGGTATGGATGGCGTGATCAGCGTGGCCGCCAACTGCCTGCCGAAAAAATTCACCCAAATGGTGCGGTCAGCACTCGCCTTCGATTTTGCCGGTGCTAAAATGCTCAACGACGAACTGCTCGAAGCCTACCACCTGCTCTTTGCCGAAAACAATCCGGCCGGTGTAAAAGCATTTTTGGCTGAACTCGGCCTCATCGAAAACTACCTGCGATTGCCCATGGTTCCCCTGAGCGACGCATTAAAACAGAAAGTTGTCGCGTATTTACGCGGCTAACGTCGCATTAACTTCGTATATGGGTGGAAAATAGTACTTTCCCAACTCTAGTTTCCACCCATGTACAAGTGCGTTTTTACCATTGCTATTCTTTTCTGTAGCCTCCTTTCTTTTGGTCAATCTGCTGCGCCTGCGCGTTGCGCTACCGACACCCGTTTGCAAAAGAAACTCAATACAAGTGCCCAACTGCGCACCCAATTCGAGGCCGCCAGAAAAACTTTTGCCCGCTCCGTGCAGCAGCAAATTCAAGCAAAGTCCCTGCTTCGCCAGGGGCCAGCTACCTATACCATTCCCGTAGTTTTTCACATCGTGTTGTCAAACCCGGCATCGGTTACCGATGCACAGATCAACGATCAACTGACGCAACTCAATACCTGCTTTGCCGCCGAGAACGACCAATCGGCCATCCTCGCCGGCTTTCGGGATCGCATCGGCACCAGCGGGATTGCTTTCTGCCTGGCACAACGCACACCGAATAATGTGCCGAGCACAGGCATCATTCGTTATACCAGTTCGCACGGCGCTTTCGATCCCAATGGCGACGACATGAAGCTAAGCAGCAAGGGCGGCGCCGATGCCTGGGATCCAACGCGTTTCATGAATGTGTGGATTACCAATTTGCAAAATGGCGTGCTGGGCTTTGGTACTTTCCCAGGCGTGGATGAGTTGCGCTTTCAAGGTATTGTCATTGCCCCCAGCGCCCTGCCCGGGTCCAGTAGCACGGCCTACAACGAAGGCAAGACCCTCGTGCACGAAGCCGGCCACTTTTTTAACCTCTACCATATTTGGGGCGACGATGAAGGCGCCTGTAGCGGATCAGATGATATAGACGATACCCCTAACCAGGCCGACGCTACCAATGGTACCCGCACAGGCATTCAAACCGATGCATGCTCTACAACCGCACCAGGATTCATGTACCAGAATTTCATGGACTACACCAATGATGTTGATCTCTTACTATTTACTGCCGACCAGGTGGTGCGCATGGAAACAGCCCTGGTGAGTTCGAGGTTATCACTCACCACATCCAACGGCTGCGCACCTGTTATCCTGCCCACCCTCGATGGTGCACTCAGTTACCTGGTCGATTATAGCAAACGCGTTTGCGCACCATCGGTATCGCCCAAAGTGTACCTGTTCAACCGGGGATTGCAAACCATCAGCAGTGCCCGCATTCGAATTCGGTTAGGCATCACCGATAGTATCTATAATTTTACCGGTAGCATCAGCAGTTTAACCGGACAGTCCATCCAGTTGCCAACCATCACCGCACCCGAAGGCATCAACGCGTTACAAATCACCCTGGTCAGCGTGAACGGTGCTACCGACAGCGACCAAACCAACAATGATCTCTCAGCTACGCTTCAATATTATCCGGTGCAAGCCGTGCCACTGGTGGAAGGATTTGAGGGCGATGGTTTTCCACCGATGGCCTGGGATACATTAAACCCCGACAACAAAATCGGTTGGGCCCAGTACACCGGTGCGGGTTATGCCAGCAATACCAGTGTTCGCATGAACAATGCCGACTATACCGACATCGGTCAGGTCGACTGGTTGCGGATGCCGCAAGTGAATTTGGCTGCTACGAACGACTCTGCTTTCCTGCATTTCCAGGTGGCAGCGGCTGCTTATTCTGCCTTGACCACGCCCAACAACAATTGGGATACGCTCGAAGTGATGATCAGCCTCGATTGTGGAGCCACGTACACCTCTTTGTATAAAAAATGGGGCAGCAGCCTGGTCACCGTCAACACGCCAATAACGAGCGCCTTTGTGCCCAATGCCTCGCAATGGCGAAAAGACTCCATCAACCTGACGGCCTATATCGGGCAGGGTGATTTGTTGATCGCCTTCCGCCATGCCACCGGGTATGAAAACAATGTGTACCTCGATGATATCCGCATAACACCCATCGTAGTGCTGGCCAACCTCAAAGCCAAGGGCGTGCTGGTCTATCCGAATCCCACCACGGCCAGCGCGAAACTGCAATTCTATCCCCAACCCGAAAAGCTAAAGGCGATCCGCTTGTTCGATATGCGCGGGGCCCTGCTTCGTACCTGGAATATCACCGCAGGCGCGGCGTCTAACAGTTATACCATTGATCTGTCTGCGCAATCAGCCGGCCTCTACATTATTCGGGCTTATTTCGACGACCGGGTGGTGACCCAAAAAATTGTGAAGCAGTAAGCGTTTTCTCGTATATGCAATGAACGAATTGGTCGATTCCTGTTCGTATTTGACTCGTTTTGATTAATTTTTGCGCAATGCAAACCGCTTCCTGGTATACTTCCAAACCTGCCATTGTTTTATACCACGTCCTTACCTGGATAGTGACGCTGTTTCTGCCTTATATCATGCGCACTTACCTGGATGAAAAAAGGGAAATGAGTTTTGGACAGCAAAACAGGAGCGGCGCATTCCAGAACGAACCTCGCTGGCCGATGGGTTCAGTTCACTACGACAGCATGCCGCCACCCAATTTTCACCGCAATCACATGCCAGGTGCACCCATCGCCGAGGGGCAGATGGATATGCCCGATAGTTTTCGTCGAATGATTCGCCCCCCGGGCGCACCCCCGGGCGCGCGGATGGAAATGCACCGCGGCATGGATCCAAAATACTTTTCCCGCTTTGCCATGCTGCTGAACCTGGTATGGATTGCCCTGTTTTACTTCAATGCCTACTGGCTGATACCACGCTTTAACCGGTCGAAGAAATGGGCAAATTATGTATTGGTGCAGGTATCTGTGTTGGCCGCTGTTTCGCTCATTGTATCCTTCTACCTCAAATGGTACACCGGCGAAGAACACCTGCGCATTCCCATGCCCTTGCTGCTGAATATTTTTCCTTTCTTTTTTGTGCAAGCCGGAAGCCTTGCTTATCGCCTCATCGCTGATCGCATCCAGGAAGAAAAACTGGTGAAGGAAAAAGAAAACGAAGGACTCAAAACCGAACTCTCTTTCTTACGATCGCAGATTAGTCCGCATTTTATCTTCAACGTTCTCAACAATATGGTTTCGCTGGCGCGGAAGAAATCAGACCAACTCGAGCCCAGCCTGATCCGTTTATCGGGCCTGCTCCGATACATGCTTTACGAGAGCGATGAAACCAAAGTGAAACTGAGTCGCGAGCTCGATTACCTGCGCAGTTATATCGAATTGCAGTCGCTTCGTTTCGGCAATGATGTAAACCTTCAGGTGGACTTAAAAACACCGCGCGAAGAATATTTCATTGAGCCGATGCTGCTGATCCCTTTTGTCGAAAACGCGTTCAAACACAGCGCCAGTTATATGAACAAACCACTCATTGAAATAAAAGGGGAAGTAGTGAAGGGAGTATTGTATTTTCAGGTTAACAACCAGTACGAAGCCGGCGCCGAAGCAAACCATGCTGATCGCGTTTCGGGCATCGGCCTGGCAAATGTTAAAAGGCGACTGAACCTTTTATATGGCGCCAAACAACAACTAATTATTGCTGATAACAGCGGTTTTTACAGCGTTTCACTTCAAATCACCCTCGCATGAAATTAACCTGTATTGCGGTAGACGATGAAAAGCTGGCGCTCGATCTCCTGGTCGACAATATTGCGCAAGTGCCTTTTCTGGAATTGGTGGGTACTGCAAGAAATGCCCTCGAGGTATTGAAACTCTTGCAGGAAAAGTCGGTCGATCTCTTGTTTCTGGATATCCAGATGCCGGGACTGACGGGCATGCAACTCGCAGCTTCGTTAAAGGGAAAAACAAAAGTCATCTTCCTCACCGCCTTTGAGCAATACGCACTGGAAAGCTATACTGTCAACGCAATCGATTATCTCTTAAAGCCGGTGCCCTTTGATCGTTTTCTCGAAGCCTGCATGAAGGCCCTGGAGGCGTTCAATACCAATAAAACAGCGCCGGCTCAAGAAGATGCACGCTATTTGTTTGTGAACGTTGAATACAATATTGTCAAGATTGCGGTGGATGACGTGCTGCTGATTGAAGGGTACAAAGACTATGTAAAGATTCACCTGCAATCATCCAAGCGACCGGTGATCACCCGCATGAGCATGAAACACCTCGAAGAAAAATTAGAGCCTTTTGCTTTTCTGCGCGTACACAAATCATATATCGTTTCCTTGTCGCGCGTGGAATCCATCCACAAAAGTTTTGTCAAGATCGGCGAGCACGAAATCCCTGTCAGCGAACATTACAAAGAACTGTTGATGGAGAAAGTGAATAGCAGAAATATTTTATAAGGCCTACAAACAGCCACAAAAAAAGCGAGTCGCGGTTGTGATTTTCCATCACCGCCGCGACTCGCTTTTTTATAAACTACCTACGTTTTCAGTCGTCTGTATCGTTGTCGGCCGAAGGCTGCAACTCGCGGGTATCATCGAGGCGCAGGCTGCTGGTACGACCAGTGGAAACATAACCACGGTCATTGATATAGAAGCCAACTGCACCTTCACGGGCTGTTCCGTCGAAAGCCGTTTTCTGTGTCCAGGTATCATCAGCCGGATTGTATTCCCAAGTATTGCTGGTGAGTCCGCCGGTAGTACCGGTCGTGATATAGCCCTTGCTACCCACTACAAACGCGGCTGCGTTGGCGCGGGTAATGCCGGTGTATTTGTCATCGTAAGACTCGCTGCTTACGTTGGTCAATTTGCGTTTCTCGGTCCAGGCACTGGCAGAAGCATCATACATCCACAACTCGTTTACATAAGAACCGTTGTTTTCACCCAGGCAGAGATAGGCTTTGTTGTCGATCACAAAAACAGAAGCGGCACTTCTCTTGGTACCACCGGGGCTGATCTCCTGTGTCCAGGTATTGGTAGTGGGGTTATAGCTCCAGAAATCTTTCAGGTAGTTGCCATCATAACCGCTACATACATAGCCTTTGTCGCCGATGCCAAAAGCAACTGCATCATAACGGGCAGATCCGCCAAAATCAGCTACCTGTGTCCAGGTATTGGCACCTGGATCATAGGCCCAGAAATCCTTTAAATAATTTACGCCGTCGTAACCAAGACCCACATAGATCTTGCCATTGGCAGCAAAAGCAACCGCTGAATTACGGGCTGTGCCAGGAAAATCAGCTTTCTTTTGCCAGAAATCGGATGTATTATCATATACCCAGAAATCAGTCAACCGATCGGTACCATTGTATCCCAATCCAACATAAGCTTTTCCGTTTAGTTGAGCTGCAACAGCTTCACTTCGGCCTACACCTTCAAAGTCAGATCTCCTTACCCAGTTACCGACCAAAGTGTCGGAACTGCTACTCTTTGTACAACCGGCCATCCACAGGCTGCTACACATTAACAGAAAAAAAGATAGTTTTTTCACTTGTAGAATTTTGCGCAAAATTTTTAGTTCCACCAGGGTTTTCCAAACCATATCGACAAAACAAGTTTATGTGCCGACCAAATTAGCGAACCCCAATGTCGCCGCGAAATTAGGTTTTCGTCAACAAATTCGACATTTTTGTCTCAAAATAATGTTAATTGATAGAAGTACTGTTCAAACATGCCATCTCAAACTGTTCTTTGCACAAAAAAAATGAAGGGAAAACCCGGTCTATACCTGCTGGTTATAATTTTTCTAACCGGGCTGTGGGCTTGTACCAAAGAGGCGCAATACATCGAAACCGTTTCCCCTGCTGAAAACCCGTACCTCGTACAGGTAGATACGATTACAGGAAGTTTTGTTACGTTTCGCCCCGATTCCTTTCTCACCTCCTCCGCCAGCTACGGTGTGGCCGGGTATGCCAAAGACCCCTTGCTGGGTTCGGTATATGCCGCCCATTATTTCCGATACAACCTGCCCACCTGGGAAGATATTCCAAACACAGCGGTTTTTGATTCACTCGAGCTGGTGTTAAAATTAAACCATGTGTACACAGGTGATAGCACGGTGCCTATCCGCTTATTGGTAGATCGACTGTCGCAGGCAATCACCAATGAAAAGGGTGCTTTCTATAATATCTCAAAAGTGGAAGCCAACGGCGGCACCCTGGGCGTATTTGATGCGGTGGTTCGTCCCAAGGCAACCGATAGTATTCGCATCTTGCTGAGTCCGGCTTTTGGCCAGGAACTTTTTGGCCACCTGCGTAACCGCAGCGGCGTGGTGAGTACGGCCGATAAATTCAACGAATATTTCAAAGGCCTTCGGGTTTCGGGCGATTCTACGCGCGATGCGATGTTGCTGCAATTCAAAGACAGCATCAAACTCAATGTGCACTACACCGTGAAAGCGGTCTTTAACCAAGCCAAAACGATCAGCTTCAGCAAAGCTGGCTCGCCCAATAAATTCAACCAGATCAGGCAAAATTATACCGGTACACGTTGGGCAGATCTCAACACAAAACTCGAGATAAGCGCAGATAAAACCGATAACCTGTATGCGGTGCGTGAATTCAATCGCGTTCGCACGCAAATCACGTTTCCCTATATCAAAAATGTGTTACAGGCCGCCGATTATGTAAAAGTAATGGGCGCTACGCTTGAACTAAAACCGATGGGCAGTTCCATGGAAAACTTTCCGCTGCCCAATCGCTTGCAACTCTATCAACAATTGGAAGATGGTACCCTGGCTGGTCCCATGTCGAACAGCACAGGTGCCGCCATGGGGGGTGATCTCTACATCGATAAAGTATATGGCAAAGACACGCGTTATACCTACGATGTTTCCAACTATATTCTCGCTCAATTGGCAGCCAATAATTTTACCGCAACAAAACTGGTTGTAACGGGTATGGGCGGCGACTCAACACTGACGCGCCTGGTGGGCAATTCAACCACCGCCAGTGATCTTCGTTCACGGCTGGTATTAACCTTACTCGTTTACAAAAAACAATCCTGATTGCATGAAGCAGCTATGTCTTTTCATCAATGCAATGCTGATCACCGCTGTGGTTTTTGGCCAGCATGGCATTAATAACATCTACTCGGCTTATGGAATAGGAGATGTTCAGTTGCGCGATTTCAACGGCTATAATGGCATGGGTTCACTCAGTGCGGCCATGCCTTCGGTGATTACCCTGAACGAAGCCAACCCCGCCTCTTATGGTGCCTTACCGACAAGCCGATTGATTCTTGAATTATCATTGAGTGGAAAATCTGTTACCTATACCAGCCAGAACAATCAATTCAACGGCGGCGATTTTGGTATCCGCAAAGGAGCCATCGGTTTCAGCTTGTTTAAAAACTGGGGAACCAGCTTCGGCTTGCGCCGCTATTCTTCGGTTGATTATAAAACAACCGGCACCCGTTACCTGGAAGGTACAACCGCGCAATTGGCAAGCGCCATTGAAGGCAATGGCGGACTCAACCAATACTTTTTCTCCAACGGTGTTCGCATCAAAAAACACCTGAACCTCGGCCTATCTGTGACTTATTTATCGGGTAGTGTGAACCGCCTCGAAACAGTTAGCACCAACAATGCAGCAACCTTAAAAGTGGATGAGAACAAATACTATGGTCAGTTTGTTTTTAACACCGGTTTTCAATACCAGTTCAAAACAGGAAAGCTGAACTGGATTGCGGGTGGCTCTTACCAACCACAACGCACCCTGAATACCATCGAAGACCATGCGGTGAAAGATGCATCAGGTAATACGCTGGTGCAGGACAATGAGATTACCGGCACGTTTAAATACCCGGCCATCTGGTCGGCAGGGCTAACTGCGTACAACGATGCCTGGCGCGTAGGGGCTGATTATATCAGTCAGGACTGGACCAAGGTTAAATACAGCGGCAATGGATTTCAAACCACCACCGCCAGTAATTTCTCCGTTGGTGTGAGTCACTCGAAACCCAAGCGCACCGTATGGGGTTATGTAGATGGCCCTACTTTGTCGGTCGGTTTCAACATGGATAAAAGTTACCTGGTGCTCGACGGAAACCAGGTGACCAGTTATGCCGGCACCATGGGCATCACCCTGCCCAGCGCCAACCGGTTTTACCACTACAATGCTGCCCTCAAAATTGGCCAGCGCGGCAGCAAAGTATATCCATTGGTGAAAGAAACGTTTGTAGAACTCAACCTCAACTTCAACCTTGCCACCATTATGTATGTGGGTGGCCGTAAATACGATTGATTGTATGGTTTGATTTACACCCGGTAACTCACACCTTCAATCGCCAAACTCGTGTTGGGAAAAACTTCTTTGGCTTCGGTTTCGAACTGATCAAGCTTTTCGTACTTGGAACTGAAATGACCGATCAATAACCGGCCTACACCGGCCTGTTGTGCAATGCTGGCCGCCTGGTGGGTGGTGCAATGGTAACGAAAAGCAGCCCGCTCGGCCAGGTCTTTCAGGTAGGTGGTTTCGTGGTAGAGCAGATCGGCGCCTTTCACTTGTTCAATCAAGGAATCGTTGTAACAGGTGTCGGCACTATATGCATATACCTTGCCTTTGGCAGCCGGTTCGGTTACCCAGTCGTTGGGGATATGCTTACCGTCTTTCGTTGTATAATCTTCGCCCCATTTCAGGCGATCGTAAAAATGAGAAGGCACTTCGTGCGCCCGCGCTTTGTCGGGGTTCAAACGTCGCGGTGCTTTGATCTGTTCAAAGCGGAAACCCCAGCAAGGTATGCGGTGGCTAACCGGAAAGCACAACACCTTGAACCGGTCGTTACTAACCAATACCGGCCCGGCTTCTAAGGGATGAAAATGTAGGGGATAGGGCAGGGCCGTGTCGGCAACTTTCAACTGCAACTGGATAAGTTGTTCCAGCGCTGCCGGTGCGTACAAATGCAGCGGCGCATCGCGACCCAATAAACCCAAACTGGTAATCAGGCCGATGAGCCCGAAATAATGATCACCGTGTAAATGCGAAATGAAAATATGCTGGATGCGGCTGCGGCGAATTTTGTACTTGGCCATTTGCATTTGCGTGCCTTCACCGCAATCAACCAAAAACAGGAACTCATCGAGCGTTACCACTTGTGCAGTGGGGTGGCGATCATATGCCGGAACGGCCGAGTTGTTTCCTAAAATGGTTACCGCTAACATCTTATCCGATCAAATTTATTCAAATAGAGGTTCTCCATCATCCAGCAACTCCCGCTCAATTTCTTCCATCTGCACAATGTCCCAGGCTTCTGATTCAGTGGGTGTACAATTCAACACATCCAGCAGTCCCTCGCCGTCCAGAAAACTTTCTACGGCCGGTTGCATACCACAAATAACAAAAGATGCGTTACCCTCATAGAAACGCTGCTGCAGGCTTACTAGTGTTTCAGCCGCCGCTAAATCCATACCCTCTACAGCCGATACGTTCACGACCAGGTTTTTAACGTCATTTTGCAGGTATCTACCTAAACCAGCGGCCAGTTCATCTGTCATATTAGCAGTAATCTGTGGCTCTTGTAACGTAATGACATGGAATTTCTGCTTGGTATCAATTTTGACCTGCATAGCGATGAGATTAGCGGGTTTGAGGGCAAACCTAAACTCAAAAATATTCGTTATTATTGTATAACACACAACTACTTAGAAAATGGACAACAATTTTTCAGCCCAGGTTAAGGAGATTATCTCGTTCAGCAGGGAGGAAGCGTTGCGACTGGGGAATGATTTTATCGGTACGGAGCACCTGCTCCTGGGGCTGATAAGAGAAGGCGACAATACCGCGGTCCGTATTTTGAAGAGTTTTAATGTGGATTTGTATGAACTCAGGAAGGAAGTGGAACTGGCAGTGAAAGACAAAACCGGAAAAAACATTGCGAACATAAACAGCCTGCCCCTCACCAAGCAGGCAGAAAAAGTGATTCGTGTAACCGTTCTGGAAGCAAAAGCATTGAAGAGTCCGACCGTTGAAACCGAGCACCTGATGCTCAGCATCCTCAAAAACAAAGAAAATATAGCCACGCAGATACTCAACCAGTTTGATGTTGACTACGACCTGTTTCGCAATGAACTGGGCGTCGTAAAAAGCAACGATACCCGTGCCGAGTATCCCGAAGAGAACGAAGACGACTTCGACGAAGAAAAAAAATACAGCCAGCAGAAATCGAAAGCACCCGGTAACTCAAAAAGCAAAACTCCGGTGCTCGACAATTTTGGCCGCGATATCACGCGCATGGCTGAATCGGGATCGTTGGATCCCATCGTTGGTCGCGAAGAAGAAATCGAACGTGTATCGCAGATTCTCAGCCGTCGTAAAAAGAACAACCCGATATTGATTGGCGAACCCGGTGTGGGTAAAACCGCTATTGTGGAAGGCCTGGCGCTTCGCATTGTGCAGCGCAAAGTGAGCCGCGTATTGTTCGACAAGCGCGTGATCTCGCTCGACCTGGCAGCCCTGGTAGCCGGTACCAAGTACCGCGGCCAGTTTGAAGAGCGCATGAAAGCCATCATGAACGAGTTGGAAAAAAACCGTGACGTGATTCTCTTCATCGATGAGATACACACCATCGTTGGTGCCGGCGGTGCCAGTGGCTCGCTCGATGCCAGCAATATCTTCAAGCCCGCCCTCGCGCGTGGCGAGTTGCAATGCATTGGTGCTTCTACCCTCGATGAATACCGCATGTATATCGAGAAAGATGGCGCCCTCGATCGTCGCTTCCAGAAAGTGATGGTTGATCCGCCTTCGGTGGAAGAAACCATCCAGATTCTCACCAATATCAAGAGCAAGTACGAAGATTACCACAATGTGGCTTACGACGACGATGCCATCGATGCCTGCGTAAAACTGAGTGATCGTTATATGACCGATCGCTTGCTGCCCGACAAAGCCATCGATGTGTTGGATGAAGTAGGTGCCCGCGTACACCTCAAGAATATCAATGTGCCGGAAGAGATTCTCGACCTCGAACGCAAGATCGAAGACGTGAAGAATGAAAAGAACCGCGTGGTGAAAAGCCAGAAGTTCGAAGAAGCCGCTTCTTTGCGCGATACCGAAAAACGCTTACAGGAAGAACTCGAAAAAGCGAAGAACAATTGGGAAGAGGAGAGCAAACACAAACGCTATCCCATTACCGAAGAAGACATCGCCGAAGTAGTGAGCATGATGACCGGCATCCCCGTAAAACGGATGGTGCAGGCCGAAAGCGACAAGCTGCGGAAGATGGCCGACGATATGGGCGGTATGGTTATTGGCCAGGACGAAGCCATCAAAAAAGTGGTGAAAGCCATCCAACGCAACCGTGTGGGTTTGAAAGACCCTAAGAAGCCCGTGGGTAGTTTCATCTTCCTCGGCCCAACCGGTGTGGGTAAAACGGAATTAGCGCGTAGCCTTGCCCGTTATATGTTCGACAGTGAAGATGCGCTGATACGCATCGACATGAGCGAATACATGGAGAAGTTCACCATCAGCCGACTGATTGGGGCACCTCCCGGTTATGTGGGTTACGAAGAGGGTGGTCAGCTCACCGAAAAAGTACGTCGCAAACCGTATTCGGTGATCCTGCTCGACGAAATTGAGAAAGCGCACCCGGATATCTACAATATTCTGTTGCAGGTATTAGACGATGGCCAGTTGACCGATGGCCTGGGCCGCAAAGTTGATTTCAAGAACAGCCTGATCATCATGACATCGAATATCGGTGTACGGCAGTTGAAAGATTTTGGCGATGGTGTTGGCTTTGCAACCTCCGCCCGCACAGCTTCTTCTGATGAGAACAACAAGGCGGTGATTGAAAAAGCGTTGAAGCGCACTTTCTCGCCCGAGTTCCTGAACCGGATCGACGATGTGATCATCTTCAACTCACTGACCAAGGAAAATATCTTCCAGATCATCGACATCCTGCTCAAAGGCGTGATGAAACGTTTGCAAAACCTCGGTTTCAGTCTCGAACTGACCGAAGAAGCAAAAAATTTCATTGCCGAAAAAGGCTATGATGTACAGTTCGGCGCTCGTCCTTTACACCGCGCGCTGCAGAAATACCTCGAAGATCCGCTGGCAGAAGAGATACTGAACATGACCATCAAAGAAGGCGATATCCTGATTGCCGACCTCGACACAGCCGCCAACAAAATCACTTTCCACTTAAAAGAGAACTCATCTCCCAAAAAGGAAAAATCGGAAGCCTGATTGATTAGATTATCTTATTTTTGTATATCAAATCCGGACCGCCCTTGAAAGCGGTCCTTTTTTTTACAACCAATGCCGGCATGAAAAACGAAAGGGAAAAACCATTCTGGGAACTACTGTTCTTTTTTACTTTGGGGCTGATGATTGCCACCTGGTTATTGCCCCTCCTGTATTGGAACAGCCTGCCGGACATCATTCCTACCCATTTTAATGGCCACGGTGATGTAGATGGCACTGGTAGCAAATACTTTCTATTTCTCATTCCATTTGTTGGCACGGGCTCGTACAGCCTCCTGGTGTACCTGGCCAAACGCCCCGACCTTTGGCACAAATACCATATCAGCCCCTTCCGGTCAAATAGGTCCACCCGGGGTACCGCCCTTTTATTGGAGGTGGTAGGTTTTCTTTGTGCAACGATGTTCTTTTTTCTCCAGTACATGTTTATCGATGCGGCGCGCATTGGCCGAACACCCGGCTATTTCTGGATTTTCTGGATTTTTATTGCGCTGTTCCTGGTGGGCTTGCCTTTGTTGATGGGTTTTATGACCGCCGCCAAACGACCGAATGAATAATCGCTGAGCACTTTTTCGCGCTTATCTTTACGTCTTATGGCGACGAAAAAGATCATCATCACCATCGACGGCTGGAGCAGTTGCGGTAAAAGCACCCTGGCCAAACAATTGGCCGAAAAACTCAACTACGTGTACATCGACAGCGGTGCCATGTACCGGGCTATCACCCTTTATTTTCTGCGAAACCATGTTGACTGGACCGACCAGAAAGAAGTGCTATCGGCCCTCACCAATATCCAGCTCGAATTTCACTACAACGAAAACAGCGCCCAAAGCGAAATGTATCTTAATGGCGAAAACGTAGAATACGTTATCCGCGACCTGGTGGTGGCCGAAAAAGTAAGTGAGGTAGCTGCCATTCGCGAAGTGCGAACCTTTGCCGTTAAGCAGCAACAGGCCATGGGCAAGAAAAAAGGAATTGTGATGGATGGCCGCGACATCGGCACCGTGGTGTTTCCAAATGCTGAACTCAAAATTTTTATGACGGCCGACAACGCGGTACGGGTAGAGCGCCGGTTCAAAGAACTGTACGAAAAGAACCCGAACATCACTCTCGAAGAAGTAAAGAACAACCTGGAGATGCGCGATTATATCGACAGCCACCGGGAGGTGAGCCCGCTGCGCCAGGCAACCGATGCCATTGTACTTGACAATTCGCATATCAGCATGGAAGGCCAATTGAAGATGGCCCTCGGCTGGGTAAAAGAAAAATTATAAACCACTGCATGAAAAAATTACTGCTGGCCTTTCTAACGGTCATGTATAGCTGCTGTTTGTTGGCGCAGTTGCCCCAACCCACCGACTATTTGCAACCCTCTTTTCACAAGGGCCGACGCGAAGCACTGCGACAAATGATGCCGGCCAATTCGGTAGCGATATTCTTCGCCTATCCCGAACGGGTATTTTCCAACGATGTCAATTACCGGTACCATGCCAATCCCGATCTGTATTATTTCAGCGGGTACACCGAACCCGAAGGCGTATTGCTGGTGTTTAAAGAAAAGCAAACGGCTGGAAGCGACAAACCTTATAATGAAATGCTCTATGTACGCAAACGCGATCCGCGCAGGGAAACCTGGACCGGCAAACGCTTGGGCGTAACAGGCGCACAACAAAAACTGGGCATCGACCTGGTGTTAGAGAACACCGCTTTTGAAAAACTGCCCATCGATTTAAAAACTTTCGACAAAATCATTTATGGTGGTGTAAAAGACCTGGCTGATAACGTAAACAGTAAAGAAGATGTGTACGACCTGGTCAGGATCTTTAAAGCGAAAGCGGGTGTTGCCGACCTGAATGATGACTTCGCAGCCGATCAGGCAAAAATTGCTGCCAGTCCCTATTTGGCGGGCGAGCCCTATCGTTCGCGTGTCATTCATTATCTACAGGAGAAAGCCGCCGCCAGTGCAGCGTTTCGGAATGATCCCACGTACCAGGCAATGCTATCGACCAAAGATTCGGCTGCCATGGCTGCCATTTTTGAGGGCATCAACAAACGGCAGGTCAACCATCTTTTATTTGAGGAGTTCACCAACCAGCTTCGACAAATCAAAACGCCCGAAGAAATGGAACTCTTGCGCAAAGCGATCGACATCTCCAGCCTTGCGCATGTGGAAGCCATGAAAGCGGTACGGCCCGATATGTCGGAGCGGGAGTTGCAGGGCGTGCAGGAATTCATCCACAAAAAACTTGGCGCCGAAGACGTGGGGTATGGATCCATTGTGGGTGCGGGTGAAAATGGTTGCACCCTGCACTACGAAGAAAATTCAGCCACCGCCATTGGCAAAAATATGGTGCTCATGGATGTAGGCGCAGAATACCATGGCTACTCTGCCGATGTAACCCGCACTTTCCCCGCCAACGGCAAATACAGTGCCGAGCAAAAACAGATTTATGATATTGTCTACGATGCGCAAGAGGCCGTCTTCGCCATTTGTAAAGAAGGCACCAGCTTTGCTGCCATTGAAGACACAGCGGCGGCTGCAGTTGCCCGCGGACTCATGCGACTCGGCATCATCAAATCAGCCGATGAAGTGCGCAAATATTATCCGCATGGTTGTTCGCATTTTCTGGGCCTCGATGTACACGACAAAGGCGATTACGATATTCTAAAAGAAAATATGGTAATCACGGTGGAGCCTGGTATTTATATTCCGCCCGGTAGTGCCTGCGATAAAAAATGGTGGAGCATTGCGGTGCGAATAGAAGACGATGTGCGGATCGATAAAAAGAAAATGGAATTGCTTACCAACCTGGCACCGCGCAAAACGCAGGACATAGAAAAAATCATGCAGGAAAAAAGTTTTGTCGACGATCTTAAAATAGCCCTGCCCACGCCCAAAAAAGCATTTTGATCATGTTAACCTATAAAAAATCTTTCCTGCTTTTTGCATTTGTTGTACTTGTTTCCATTGTTCATGCGCAAACAAAACTTATTTCCTATGTGCGGCCGCTTACTGGTACGGCCCGCATGGGACATGTGTTTCCCGGCGCAACCCTGCCTTTTGGTGCCGTTCAATTGAGTCCCGATACCGACACCATTCCCTATGAGATGAATGGCAAATACAATCCCGATGTGTACAAATATTGCGCGGGCTATCAATACAGCGATAAAACCATCGTCGGTTTCAGTCATACCCATTTCAGCGGAACCGGCCATAGCGACCTCGGTGATTTTCTGCTGATGCCAACCACCGGTGAATTGCAACTCAATCCCGGTACAGCCGATCATCCTGAAACCGGCTATCGGTCTGTATTCAGCCACGAAAACGAAGTCGCTACGCCTGCTTATTACAAAGTAAAACTCGACGACCAAAATATAACTGCCGAACTCACCGCCACCACGCGCGTGGGCATGCACCGCTATCGCTTTCCGGCCGGCGGTCCTGCTCATATCATCTTCGATGCCATGCACGGCATCTACAATTACGACGACAAAAATGTATGGACATTTATCCGCGTAGAAAAAGATGGCAGCATTACCGGTTTCAGGCAAACCAATGGTTGGGCGCGCACGCGTACGGTGTATTTTGCCATGCGCTTCTCGAAACCCATAAAGGAATACGGCTTTCGAAAATACGATCCCGTACAAGCTTACCGCGGCTTCTGGGGCAAGTTCAAACAAGACAAAAATTTTCCGGAGATGGCCGGCCATTGCATCCGCGCCTGGTTTGATTTTGATGTAGCAGCCAATGAAACAGTAGAAGTGAAACTGGCACTCTCGCCTGTTAGCACCGAAGGCGCTTTGTTAAACCTCAACACAGAAATTGCCGGCTGGGATTTTGATGCGGTGAAAGCTGCAGGCGAAGCAGCCTGGGAAAAAGAATTGGCCAAGGTTACTATAAAAAGCAGCAACCAGGCTACCCTGGAGAATTTCTACACAGCTATGTACCATGCGGCCCTGATGCCAACGGTGTACATGGATGTAGACGGCCGGTACAAAGGCCTTGACCAGAATATCCACCAGGCCAATGGTTTCACCAATTACAGCAGCTATTCGTTGTGGGATACCTATCGCGCCTTTCATCCTTTGCTGAACATCCTCCAGCCGCAACGCAATGCAGATATGATCCAGTCGATGCTGGCACATTATAACCAAAGCGTGCACCAGATGTTACCGGTATGGAGCCATTATGCCAATGAAAACTGGTGCATGATCGGTTACCACAGTGTATCGGTGATTGCCGATGCCATTGTAAAAGGCAATGCTAGTTTTGATGCCAACAAAGCACTCGATGCTTGTGTAGCCACGGCCATGCATCGCAACTACGATGGACTGGGAGAGTACATCGATCGGGGATATGTGCCCGAAGACAAAAGCAGTTCATCGGTATCAAAGACATTGGAATATGCCTACGATGATTGGGCCATTGCCCAGGCGGCGTTGAAATTAAACCGAACTGATATATATGAGCAGTTCATGAAACGGTCGCAAAACTTCCGCCAGGTGTGGAACCCGGCCACGGGCTTTATGCAGGCGCGGATGAGCGATGGCAGTTTCATCAAAGACTTTGATCCGCTGAGCACACACCAGAAAGGGTATATCGAAGGCAATGCCTGGAACTACAGTTTGTATGTGCCGCATGATCCTGCTGCCTTGATCAGTTTAATGGGCGGAAAAAAAATCTTTCTCCGTCACCTGGATTCATTGTTTACCATGCACTTGCCCGATGAATTTTTCGCGCATACCGAAGACATCACCCGCGATGGCATCATTGGCAACTACGTGCATGGCAATGAACCCTCACACCATGTGGCGTATCTGTTCACCGCTGCGGGCGCGCCATATAAAACCCAGGAATGGGTGCGCAAGATTTTGTTGAACCAATATAAGTCGGCACCCGACGGGTTGGGGGGTAACGACGACTGCGGACAAATGAGTGCCTGGTATATTTTCAACAGCCTTGGCTTTTATCCTGTTGCGCCTGGTAGTAGTAGTTATGCCATTGGGAGTCCGGCGATAGAAGAAGCCTCCATTCAACTCGACAATGGAAAAACATTCAGCATTGTCGCGCACAACCAATCGCCCGTTAATGTGTACGTGAAAAAAGTTTTACTCAATGGCAAGCCCATCAGCAACTGGCAACTGGAACATAGCAGTATACTGGCAGGAGGGAAACTGGAATTCTTTATGAGCAATAGGCACTCAAATTAAAGCCAGCGCCTGGTCCAAATCAGCAATCAGGTCTTCCACATTTTCTATACCCACCGAGTAGCGGATCAAACTCTCGGGAATACCCAACAGCGCGCGTTGTTCTTCGGTAAGCTCCACATGGCTGGTAGTGCGCGGCGGTCCCGCGAGGGTACTCACCGAACCGAGACTGGCCGCGAGGTGCGTTAGCTTCAACGCAGGCAATACTTTTTGCACTTTGTCGAAACCGCCATCCAATGAAAAACTCATCATGCCACCGAAGCCTCGCATTTGCAAGGAAGCCACACGATGACCCGGATGCGAAGCGAGTCCGGGATAAAATACCTGTTTCACTTTAGGATGCGCTTCCAGCCACAGTGCAATTTGCATGGCTGAGGCATTTTGCCTTTCAATGCGCAGTTCCAGGGTCTTCATGCCACGCGCAATCATATACGCAGGATCTGCCTGTAAACTGGCGCCATTGATCTCCCTGAATTGATACACTTTTTGAATCAGGGCTGCTTTGCCGGTTAACAGGCCGCCCATCGCATCAGAGTGACCACATAAAAATTTGGTGGCGCTGTGCACCACTAAATCAGCACCCAGGGTTAACGGCGATTGGTTAATGGGCGTGGCAAAAGTATTGTCAACTACTACAATCGCACCAACAGCATGTGCCGCCGAAGCGAGCCGCGCAATATCAACTACTTTTAATGTTGGGTTGGTAGGTGTTTCGAGATAGAGCAGATCACAACCGCGGGCGATGGCTGCCTCCAATTGCTCATGATCTGTGGTATCGCACAACTCCACATCAATGCCGTACTGCGGCAGAAAATCAAGAAAGATTTTGCTCGTGCCACCATAACTGTCTTTAATGGATATCACTTTGCGACCGGGGTGCAAAAAACTGAACAGGGTATTGCTGATGGCAGCCATACCGGTGGCAAAAGCAATCGCTGCTTCGCCGCCTTCCAACACGCGGATCTTTTCTTCCAGCGCCCGTACCGTTGGGTTCGTGTTCCGGCTATAGATAAAACCCTCCGCTTTGCCCAGTGCCACATCCTGCCAGTGATCCAGGTCCTTGTACGAGAAGGCTACACTGTTGAAGATGGGGGTGGTGGCAGCACCATAAGCATTGAATTGATCTTCACCGGCCCATACAGCCTGGGTGCTTTTGCGGAGATGTTTTTCCATGACTATTGATTGATGATATGGTCGTAAATGATTTTTGAAATTTTAGCGAGTGTAGCTTTTGCTTCGGCTTCGCCAGCAATGCCGCTCGACAACAACGCAATCGTGTATTGCTGCCCGTTAGGCAGGAATACAATACCCGAATCGTGTTGTACTTTGGTGATGGAGCCGCTTTTGCTGGCCACTTCAACTTCTTTGGGCAGCAGGCCGGCAATCACGTCTTTAAACTGTTGGTCTTTAAGAATGGCAATCATCTGGTCGCTCGAAGCCCGGTCTACCGCTTTTCCTTTGGCGATCCATTCCATCAGTATAACCAGGTCATGTGCCGTGGTTACATTGTTAAGGCCTTGCCGATATGCTTTGTTGTCTTCCACGCCGCGCAATACTTTCATGTCTTTCAGGCCCATATTGCCAATGGTCTTCATCACATTTTCTGCACCCACCAGTTCAATGATCAGGTTGGTCGCCATATTGCTACTGAGGGTGATCATGCGATGCAGAATATCAGCAATCGGCAGTTTTTTGCCGACCTGTGCATAGAGATCGAATTCACTGTCGTCGGTAGCTGCCAAACTATACGCTGAACCATCCACAATACTGCTGAATTCATTCTTCACCAGTATTGAATCACTGAGTTTGAACCGGCCTTCTTTTATTTGGCGAAAGGTTTCTATGAGTACCGCTGTTTTCATGGTGCTCGCTGCATGAAAAACCTGGTTGCTGCCCAGACCAAATTCCTCACCCGTTTGCAGGTCTTTGAACGCAATACCAAAGGTTGCTTCGGGATGCATGGCCATCACTTCACGAATCGATTTGTATAAACTGGCTGTATCCATTTTTTTCAGGGGTTTGAACCGAAGCATGCTAAAGTCGTTGTCTGAGGCGGGATCAAATACTCTCATCGTTATGTCTTCCACCGCGCCGGTTTCATTTAGGTTTAATTTCACATAGGCATCGGTACGCAAATCGCGGTGCCGAAATCGTGCCACATAATGCTGGTAGCGATAATATTGCAAATCGGCCACCATCAACGGCGAATGAATAAAACGCAGGGTAGGCTGGTTGTTTTCCAACGCAATGCTGATATCGCCATATACCGCATCGCGATAAACGCCTACATACCGGCTAAATGGAATGCTGTCTTTGGCCAGGCTGTTTACCGGTGCCATCGAATCGGCTTTGTTAGCCCCTTCTTTCAAACTTTTGTCGTAAGCTGTTTTGAAACTGCCCAGCCAATCGAATTTTTTCGCGCCTGCATAATAGTCAATCAGGCTATAGATGATGGGCCAGTAGGCACTGGATACATCCTGGTTGGTTAATACGGTGATGCCCAACCCCAACGAAGGTATCATCGCCACCTGCGAAACCGTGCCATCGAGCCGGCCACCATGACCCACTACTTTCAGGTGGCGGTAATTATAGGTCCTGAATCCCAATGCATATCCATAAAAATCCATTTGCGCCGGCGCAAATGGTGGGTCAAGTTTTGAAACCGGAATGGGCTGCACCATGCTCCACAAGTTCTTGGTGGTTTTAGCACTGAACAGTCGTTGGTTGCCTGCCAGCTTGCCCGAATCGAGTTGGGTAATCATCCATTTGGCCATATCGTTCGCGCTGGAAGCAATGCCGCCTGCGGGGTTGGAAATACGACCCAACAAGCGATTGAACATATCATCTACCTGCACAACTTTGTCGCCCAGTTGCACATGTGCATACGCAATATTGCCTGCCGGGTCCAGATCGGCTACACTGGCGCGGGTATCAGTCATGCCAATCTTGTCGAAAATGCGGGTGCGCACAAAATCTTCCCAGCGCATATGCGAAACCGTTTCAATGATTTCGCCTGCTGCCAGGTATAAGATATTATCATACGCATAAGTAGTGCGGAAGCCATGCACCAGCGGCATATCGCGCAGTTTCCACAATACCTGGCGGCGCGTAAAATCAGACGGTGGAAAATACAACAGATCGCCCGTGTAAGCAGCCAGTCCGCTGTGGTGCACCAATAGGTCTTTGACCGTTAGGTGCATCGACACATAATCGTCTGACATCCGGAACCAGGGCAACCACCGTACCACGGGGTCATCCCAGTTTAATTTTCCTTCTTCTACCAATATGGCGAGGGCTGCAGCAGTAAATGCCTTGGAATTGGAGGCGATGCAGAAAAGCGTATGTCCATCTACGTTAGCTGGCTTACCTACCTGCCTGCTGCCATACCCTTTGGCGAGAATGGTTTTGCCGTCTTTCACCACGGCAACCGCACAACCGGGCACATTAAACTGCGCCAGTACATTTTGTACATAGCCATCAAACCCCGGTGGCAATTTTTCAGTTTGTGAAAACAGGTTCAGGCTGTAAAAAAAGCCAGCCAGCAACAAAAAGAATGTGGGGCGCATAGCAATTTTATTTTTCGGCAGCAAGTAAGTTTACTACCTCCTGGTCCTGGTACCTCGCTGCTAATGTCGCCAATTGGGCGCGCAGCGACTTTACCAATTTTGCGTATTTCTTGTCTTGGATTAGGTTTTTCATCTCCTGGGGATCGGCCTGGAGGTCGTACAACTCCCAACTGTTCAATTGCCCGTAAAAGCGGATCAGCTTGTATTGTTTGGTGCGCAGGCCGAAATGCGGGTGTACATGGTGCGGTTGCGGAAACTCATAATAATGGTAATAGAGCGCATCCCGAATGTCTTTTGCATGTCCTGTAACCAGGGGCGCGAAAGATTGCCCCTGCATGGCTGCTGCAGGTTTAATGCCGGCCATGTCGAGCAGGGTAGGCCCCCAATCGATATTCAGCACCATACCATCTACCTGGCTGCCGGGTTTGATATGCCCCGGATAGCGCATCATAAACGGTGTACGCAGCGATTCTTCATACATAAACCGCTTGTCGAACCAGCCGTGTTCGCCCATATAAAAGCCCTGGTCAGACGCATACACCACAATGGTATTGTTGCGCAAGCCATGGCTGTCGATGTAGTCGAGCAGTCGACCTACATTGCGATCGAGTGATTTCGCGGTCGACAAATAATCTTTCAAATAGCGTTGGTATTTCCATTTCAACAGGGCTTCACCGGTGAGGTGGGCATCGTCAAAAGCTTCGCTGATACCATCGTAATAAGCCTTGAAAATGCGGCGCTGTGCGGAATCCATGCGATTGTAATCATTGGCCTTATCATAATTGACATGCACTTTAAGGTCTTCGGCTAACCGCATGGTTTTATCAATGGTCATGTCCTGATCAGCCGCTGCCGCGCGATGAATATAATTGTCAAAGAAATTGGGCGGTAGGGGAAATTCTTTGTCGTCGTAGGCACCCAGGTCTTCCAGGGCCGGCAACCACTCGCGGTGTGTGGCTTTTTGTCCCACTACCAGGAAAAACGGTTTGCTGCTATCGCGTTGGTCCAGCCAATCTGTCGAAAAGCGGGTGATGATATCCGTTACATAACCCGATTGCTTCTCCGGTTGGTATTGTTTGTCGATGAATACCGGGTTATAATAATGCCCCTGGCTGTACAATACCCGCACATAATCGAATCCGTGCGGAATGGAATCGAGGTGCATCTTGCCAATCCAGGCTGTTTGGTAGCCCGCTTGCTGCAATTGCTCGGGAAACACCGGCTGGTTGATATTGAAAGTCTTTTCGTTCACTTTATAGCCATTGATATGGCTGTACTTGCCGGTTAGAAAACAGGCACGGCTGGGGCCGCAGATTGAATTGGTCACAAATGAATTTCGGAAGAGCGCGCCCTCGCGCGCAATACGGTCGATGCCCGGCGTTTGTGCCAACTGACTGCCGTAAGCACTGATGGCCTGGTAAGCATGGTCGTCGGTTAGTATAAAAACAATATTCGGTTTACTTGTCTGGGCATGTAGGCCACACACAACAACGAGGGATAATACAAGGGCGAGTATTCTTATCATGTAACAAAGCTTGGCGGGAGTAATTTACTTATTTCCCGGCGTAACTTTTGCCGAACCTATCCGTTCTACGCCTGGTATTTCGATCGTTACTGAACGGATAAACTGCTTTACATGCTTAAAAATTATTGGCGCATCGCCTGGCGAAACCTACTGAAACACAAAGGCTTTTCCTTGATCAATCTCGCTGGATTGAGTATTGCGTTCACTTGTTGCCTGCTGATGTTCCTGTACATTCACCATGAACGCAGTTTCGATCAGTTCCAGGCCAAGGGCGATCGCATTGCCCGGGTGGTGATGGAATACAGCATGGGAAATGCCGAACCGGTGCGAGGCACTTTTACCAGCACGAAAGTGTTTCCTGCTTTTAAAGAACATTTTCCGGAAGTAGAAAATGGCGTTCGTTTTTCTGAGAGCGGCGGACTCATTAAGGTCAACAACCAGTTTTTTGAAGACCCTGGTTTTCTGTTTGCCGATTCTACCTTTTTTGCCGTATTCAGTTCATTCCCTTTGCTCGAAGGCGACCCCAAACAGGCACTAGCCAATCCCAATCAATTGGTGATAACACAATCAGCCGCTAAAAAATATTTTGGCAACCAACCCGCCATGGGCCAAACCATCCTGGTGGGTGCTACACAAACGCCCTATACCGTTACGGCCGTGGCCGCCGATTGCCCAACCAATTCACAAATTCGATTCAACCTGCTTGCATCTTTTTCCAGTTTGCACGAAGACCAGCGCGAAACCTATTGGAATGCAAATTTTCGTACTTACCTATTGCTGAAATCGCCGACATCAATCAACAGCCTGCAGGCCAAGATACCGGCCTTCATGAAAAAGGAAATGAACGACCCAAATGTGCAGGTGAATTTTATTTTGGAACCATTCAATCGCGTACACCTCTATTCGCCTTACGACGCATTTGTGCCCAATACCGATATCAGTTATATCTATATTGCTTCGGGCATGGCATTGCTTATTTTGTTGATCGCTTGTTTTACTTATGTCAATATGAGCACAGCCCGTTCGCTCGAACGCTCGCGCGAAGTGGGCATTCGGAAAGTAGCCGGTGCTACGCGCCCGCAAGTATTTGCGCAGTTCATTGGTGAGTCTTTTATCCTGGCCAGTTTGGCCCTCTTATTGGCTACAGGAATGGTGTTACTGTTGCTGCCGGCATTCAACCAGCTAACCGCGCGCGATTTGCATCTCAGCGAATTACTGACACCCGTAATATTATTATCGGGCATCGGCCTGGTATTGGCCATTGCCTTGCTGGCCGGTGCTTATCCCGCACTTATATTGAGTGGCTTCCAGCCCGTAAAAGTGTTGAAGGGAAGTTTTCGGCATACCGATAATGGCAAGATGATCAGACAATCACTAACCGTTTTTCAATTTGCCATTTCGGCCTTTTTGTTGATTGCCAGTTTTGTGATCCAGCAACAATTCAACTTTATTCAGCACAAAGCGATGGGCTATAACCGGGAACAATCTGTGGTGATCAGGATCGACAGCAAAGTGATGGAGAAGATTGACCTGCTCAAAAATAGTTTCAAAGAGAACCCTGACATACAGGTGGTATCGAGCACAGCCAGTACACCGGTTGATATCGCCAGTGGTTATAGTATGCGATCTGCCGCCATGCCATCAAATGTGAACCTGAATGTATATGCGAATCCAATTGATGACGATTACCTCAAGGCCAATCAAATTGAACTGATAGCAGGCAATGACCTGGGTCGGCAGGATTTGCTTGATATTGCCCACGAAAACCAGGATTCGAACTATTATCATTTTATCCTGAATGAGTCGGCAGCCCGTGAACTGGGTTGGACGCCCCAGGAAGCCATCGGTAAAAAAATGTATCTCGACGATTCTCGTCCCGGTGAAGTAAAGGGCGTGGTGAAAGATTTTCATTTCGCTTCCTTGCATAACCCCATCCAATCGTTGGTGTTGTTTCCCGAGAACTGGGCTTCGCGACTGGTTGTGCGCATCTCCGGCAAACATGTACCGGAAACCATTCAATTCATGGAATCCAAATGGAAAGGCTTGTACACGCATCGTCCGTTTAACTACCGGTTTATGGATGATGAATTCAATTCGATGTACGCGAGTGAAAAACAAACGGCGCAGGTCATTAGCCTGTTTTCAACGGTTGCGATAATACTTGCTTGCGTGGGACTACTCGGTTTATCTGCCTTTGCCGTGCAGCAACGTATCAAAGAAATTGGCGTACGCAAAGTGCTTGGTGCATCGGTAGCGGGTATCGTGTGGATGCTGACGCGCAGCTTTCTGCAATTGGTGGTGATCGCGTTTGCGTTGGCTGTTCCGCTGGCCTGGCTGGCGGCACGCAAATGGTTGCAGGATTTCAGTTATCGAACCAGCATCGGTGTAGACGTATTTTTCTATGCAGCCATCATACTCACCGCCCTCGCGCTCCTGGCCATCAGTTTGCAAACGATACGTGCGGCACTGGCAAACCCCGTAAAGAGTTTGCGTTCAGAATAGAATGTATATTTTTGCGCATGCGATTGTTTTTTTTAGCCTGCGGCTGTTTTTTGTTTTTGAGTTGTTATTCAGGTGCTTCTGCCGATGCGGCCGCTGATGCTGCCAGTCGGCCAATGCCTGATACGTTTAACCTGGTGCTGATTCAGGGCGAAAGCAATGCGTCGGGTATGGCATCGAACGACAAACTAAACGGCCGTTCCCTGAAACCATTCAATACTGTATTTATCCTGAACAACCAGCGCCTGGTTTTTGAACCATTGCAAATTGGTAAGAACAATAACCTGTTGCAAAATGTGCCCGATGGTAAACATGGGCTTGAATTAGGGCTTGCGTTGGAAGCCGAAGCGGGAGCCATTTCTACACCTTTGTACATTGTAAAAGCGGGCTGGAGTGGCGGGAAAATGAGCGACTTCACACCAGGCTCCGGTGCGCAATGGGTACAACTGCAACAGCGGATGGACTCGGCTATATCAAGCCTGAAAAAATTGGGTCGGCCATACCGGATCACGGTTTGGCAATCGATTGGTATAAATGATTTTAACGGGGGCACTTCTTCAGCCGATTTTACCAATCAGTTGACTGCCTTTAGGCAGGCGTTTCGGGAACGTTACGGGCAACGAATTTTATTCTTGCAAACGCATTTTTTCGACAGCCATCCGTTTAACAGCAATATCAAAGCCGTAGCGGCCGCCGACAGCCTGCAACGTGCGCGGGCTATTTCCATTGAAGGCGCAACGTATGTAGACCCGAATATTCATTGGGATAGCGACGGTTTACAGAAAATTGCACATCGCATGGTAGAGGCCATGCAGCAGGCAAAATAACTACAGCTTAAAGTTGCGCCAGGATTTCTGCCTCGTTCGGCAGGAAGAGTTTTATTTCTCTGATGATATTATTATTGTCGCCCGGAATCAGGTACGATACATTCGGTTGTTCCTGACTGTTAGTAACCAGGATGCCGATGGTCTGGCCCTCGTCTGATCTTTTATGCTGTGAGTCGTATTGCAACATGGTATTGTGCAGGGGGTGCCAATCGTCCTCACCTCTTTCTTGCAAGATGCGAACCAATACCGTGCTATTCAGCGCGCGGTTGTAAAAAGTTAGCTGTACAGCAGGCACCATGCCATCTGTTTCGATGGTTTGACGATCACTGAGGCAGAAACCCTTTCCACATTGTAAAAAGAAATCGATCAGCGAATCCTGACAGATGGGTTGGGTATTTTCTTTGGTAGCCAGGTTGTCGAGCCCGAGGTAGGAGAGGTTGTCGATATCAGCAAGTTGGGCAACGGGATCGGCTTGAGACATGCTGGTATTGAAACTACGAAGGGTTTCGAGGCGACTATTACTTCTCTGCAATCGTTCCCACGATTTAAGCTCAATTTGTTTTTGCAAGTAAGCGGCAGGCCAGTTGTGGCGGGTGGCTTGTTCAAGATAGAACTCTCTTTTTTCGCGGGGCTCCAGTTGAATCAACAATTTATAGTGCGACCAGCTAAGTTGTTCGCAAACTGCATTTGCAAATGGGAATACCTGGTAAAATCGACAAAATTTTTCGAGTTGTTGCGCGCCAAAGCCAGCCAAACCGGTGCAATCCATCTCAGCAATGATCTCCGCAATTTCCCGGCTATCGTCGCCAAACAAGCGTCTGGCTGCGGCTTTTCGCTCCGAAACCACCTTGCCAATTTGCCAATACAGGCGGGTACGGTCCTGGTTGATGTGGTGAACCGTTTTTTGTCGCGCGAATTCTATAAGCGACTGGATGTCAACGGGTGTCGATTTGGTGGTAACTGTATTCACGTCAATAGCATTTGCTAATAAACGCGCAAAAATTGCTGTTTCGTGTACCATTTATCGGAGAAATACGGTCGTTCGACGTATTTGCAGCGATTTGCGATCGAATTCCGCACCACCGGTTACTGTAAGGTCACATCCAGGTAAACCGAATGCCGTCCATAGGTTTCGTAAAAGGGCTTGAAAACAACATCCCCAATCGTGAACTGTAAGAGTTTGGGATCGCCTTTGATGCTGCTGCTGATATCCCTGGCTTGCAGGGTGATCTTGCGCCAGTCGTTGCGCGGTGCTGCTTCCTGCGCTGCCAGCAAAACCGGACCATAAAACAAGCTTGCTATATTTTGCTGGTCCATCACCGGTTCCAGTCGAAACGAGAAAGGCATTTTCAATTCAACCAAGTCACCGTCTTTCCAATAACGCGATAAAGTCAGGTAGCTGCCTGGTTGGGCCGATAACTTTTGTATTTTACCATTGATGCGCACTATAAACCCATGGCTGGCCCAGCCTGGTACACGCACATGCAGGTCAAATTGCCCGTTGCCATGAATGGTTAACCGGGTTTGGTCTTCCTTCGGAAACTGCGTGCTTTGCGTAATACTGATATTTCTTTCTTTCCAATTTAGTGTAGACGCGATATAGAGATTGACGTACAGCGATTGGTTATTACTGCTTTTGAAATAAATGGCATTCTGCAGTTTGGTGTTGCTCTCGAGGGCGGTACCATTGCAACAGGTGAAACCGTTCATATTCGGATTGCCAAATTGTTTGATGGAACCTGGCCGCAGCGGCACGTGATAGGTATTCGCAGGATTGTTCTCCGCCACCGAAGCGAGTATATGGTTGTACAGCGCACGTTCGTAATAATCCATATAAGCCGCCTGCTGGTCGAACATAAATAAATCGCTGGTCAGCTTCAGCATATTATAAGTGGCACAGGTCTCATTTTGGCCATCGGCCGAAAATCCATTCTCGTACAAAGTGCCGGGTTCGCCCACAAAACATTCTGCATTGGCGGGATGGCGCGCGCCGGCCACGCCACCAATGCTATACATATAATCGTTCACTGCTTTGTACCAAAAATTAGCAGCCACCTGATAATATTCGGGGTTTTGCGTAGCGCGATAGGTTTCTATGCTGCCTACCACTTGCGGAATATGTTGGTTGGCGTGCAAACCGCGAAACAGGTCTACATTTTTGGCGAGGCCCTGTGAATGTTGTGTATCACCAAAAAACACGCGGATATTGTCGAACAGTATCGCCGTTTTTAAATGGTTGGGTTGTTGCGTAATCAGGTAGAGTCGCGCGGCAGCTTCATTCATGCCACCAAATTCACCGGCGATATAGGTGTTCCACATTTTCACCAGGGTATCGGTTGGTAGCAGACGGAGACGGGCATACACCCAATTGGTCATATCGCTGGCAATGGTCAGCGCTTTCTGGTTGCCACTCACCTGGTATATATCCAATAGACCCGCCAATATTTTATGCAGCGTATAATACGGTGCCCAAACCTGTGTTTTTTGTCCGCCGTATTTCGCGCCCTGCTCCAACATAATAAACTGATCCGGCGGATAGGCACTGATAAAACCTTTGCCCCAGTTCCAGTAATCGTGTCGAATACCCGCTTCGCTCAGGTCAGAATCATAGCCATCTTTGCCCGGGCCTGTAGGCACTTTACTGGGATCAGCGGTCGACGGACCACCTGTTTTTGTCGCCTTGCCCGAAAGCTGTGATAAATCATAGAGCGTGTTCACCATATAATTCATCTTCTGCGCAAAATTGGCTTGCAGTGCAGTGTCGTAGCCACTGCCTGCATAGGCTTGGGCGATGGCGCTGAGGTAATGGCCCGTGGCATGGCCGCGCAATTTGGTGTCTCGACTGTCCCACACACCCAGTGGTTTTGCGCCTTCCGGTTGTGGTTGGCCAAAAGCATCGCGAAACATAAAGAGAAACGCATCGGGGTTGGTGCCCGCGAGGGTGTTGATAAACTTGTCGCGGTTCTCGATAAAGGGCGATGGCTGCCCGCCTGCTTTTTGCTGTGCACCTGCTTTTTGTGCAGGATCGTTTTGTAAACCAGCTCTCATTTTTTCTGCATGCGCAGGATCGCCCAGTGTTACTTGCCCCAGCGGAAATGGTTCAAGCCTGGCTACCGGTGCTTTGCTGGCAGTCACCGCTTTGATTCGAACAAACGCTTTCGGCTGAAAACTTGTGCCCGGCACACGACCAGTGATGGTATCGTTGCCCACTTTGCGCACGGCACTGTTGTCGGTGGCTTCGGGCCATAGCACGCGTACCTTCGGACCTTTGATATTATCACGGTAACGCCCGTTTACATAAGCGGGTAATCGCGGCAAATTGCCGATGCTGGTTTCTACCGTCACATCATCCACTTCAACCAGGAACGCGTTGTAGAGCTGCGGTTGGTTGGGCGCAAAGCGCGGCAGGTTATCATCCTGTTTGGTTTTGCGCGTGTTCACCGAGCCTTCGTTGAGGTTGCTGCGCGCATGATTGAAGACGGCACTGACCTGGGAATTGTTTAGCGGAATGCGATAGAGCCGAAAATCGTGTAGCAGCGCTTGCAGCGGCACTTGTTGTTGTGCCACTCCCTGCGAAGGAACTTCTTTAGCAGCCACTCCCTGCGCGGGTTGTACTGCCGCTGTGGCATTGGCCGACAACGATCTGCCAATAAAAAGTTTACATTCTTCTGCCGGCTGCGAGCCAAAAATGTCTTCGAGATTAATAGTAATATTTTTCGTCTCGGCCACGGGCACGCTGTTGACAAAGACCGTGATCGATTTCGAAGGGATATCGATCACCAGGGCCAGGTGCACCCATTGGTTGGTATCGATGGCAGGCGCGGAGACTGATTGCAGGTTGTCGGTGGCCAGCAGCACTTCCAATCCATCACGTTGATCACTTCCAGCCTTCTGCATGCCCATTGCTCCTGCACCCTGGACTTCTCCTTTACTGCCCAATCTGCTATTGCCTAAGCCGACGGGCGCTACCAACAAACGATGCCGCTCATCCTTTCCAAAATCAAAAAATACCTGGCCTGTTTGTTTGGTGCGAATTTTAATCCACCCCGTTATACTAAGTGATTCAAGTTCAGACAATGCACCACCCGGCAGGCTGATGAATGCGTTTTTTTCTCCATTGAGCATCAGCACTTTCCCAAAGCGTTCGTCGTTCACAAATGCCACCGCATTCGCCACAGCGCTGCCATGCAGGTTATTGCGCGACCAATCGTTCAGGTCGCCATTCCATATATAACGCGCCAGCATGCCTGTTTCGCCGATGCCATCCAGAATCTGGTCCCCATTTTGCGCTTGCGCAGGCATATGCCACCACGTTAAAAAAGCAACGCACCATACTATTTTCGAACAAATTCGGAAAGCACGCATATCAAATCATTTTAAAACCGCCCGTCTACGGTACCATAAACCTAGGACGATTTGTCGCTTTTCGGTAAACTTATTTTAGCAGAAGGGGTGAGGATATTAACAGGGGTAATGGTTCCCACATAACGACATTTCTACGGTACAAATTTGTTAAATCAGCGATGAGGCAGCGATTTTGAATATCTACAAATCTACACATGAAGAGAACTGGGGGGACAGCTATTCAATGTTAAACTTTAACCAACTAACAGCTTCCATTAACGCACAACTAGCTGTAAGATGGGTCCAAGACTAGTAGTGAATGTTTCGGCCTAAGCCGCCGTTCGCAACTGTAAATTTTCTGCACAAAAAAAAGGCCACCGTTTCCGGTAGCCTCTTATTTAATCTCGCGCTGAATGCTTGTTAGAAGCACCCATCAGCAAATCCTTATCGAATAAACAACATCTCTCTGTACTTCGGCAGCGGCCAATACGTATCATCTATCAGCAACTCCAGCTTGTCAACCCGGTACCGAATCGCATCAAAATAAGGCGCCTTCACCTGGCTCTCATACGCGATCGCCTTGGTGCGGGTATTGTCCATCGCATTGCAAACCTTCCGCGCTTCAATCATCTTCTCTACCAAATCACTCAGTATGTTCACATGCTCAGCAATCTTTTCCAAAATCTGCTTCTGGTTGGCATAACTCGCTTCGTTGAGACCCACTTCTTTCAGGCCCTTGATATTGTTCACCAATACATTCTGGTATTTGATCGCCGCCGGTAACACATGGCTCGTAGCCAGCTCACCCATAATACGCGCTTCGATCTGCACGCGCTTGATGTATTTTTCCAGCTCGATCTCGTGACGCGCTTCCAGCTCTACATGGGTCAATACATTGTTTTCCTGGAAAAGTGTTTTAGACTTCTCTGTTACCATGGCGTCGAAGGCCAGCGGACTGGTTTTCACATTCGGCAAACCACGCTTCTCGGCTTCCTTCTCCCAGGCTTCGCTATAACCATCGCCTTCAAACAATACCGCTTCGCTCGCTACAATATACTCGCGAATCACATGCATGATGGCAATCTCTTTTTTCTCGCCTTTCTCAATCAAGGCATCCACGTCTTTCTTGAACTTCTTCAAGGTATCGGCCATGATGGTATTCAATACCGTCATCGGGTTGGCGCAGTTGGCGGCAGAGCCCACCGCACGGAACTCAAACTTGTTGCCGGTAAACGCAAAGGGCGATGTCCGGTTGCGATCGGTATTGTCTAACAACAATTCAGGAATACTACGGTGCAGGTCCAATTTCAAAATGGCTTCATCCTGCTCATCAAATTTTTCACCCACGCGCTCTTTCACTTCCTTCAATACATTGCTCAAATACTGACCAACGAATACAGAAATAATCGCCGGCGGCGCTTCATTGGCACCCAAACGGTGATCATTTCCCGCAGAGGCAATCGACGCCCGCAAAATATCGCTGTAATCAAACACCGCCTTGATAGTATTCACAAAGAAGGTCAGGAACATCAGGTTGGTCTTCGGCGTTTTACCCGGCGCCAACAGGTTCACGCCGGTGTCAGTGCTCATGCTCCAGTTGTTGTGCTTACCACTGCCGTTGATACCGGCAAAAGGCTTCTCATGCAACAACACGCGCAGCTTGTGCCGGCGCGCCACGCGATCCATAATGTCCATCAACAATGTGTTGTGGTCAACCGCTACACTCACTTCTTCAAAGATGGGTGCACACTCAAACTGTGCCGGCGCCACTTCATTGTGACGGGTACGTAAGGGGATACCCAGTTTATACGATTCGTTTTCAAAATCACGCATAAAGGCATACACGCGCTCGGGAATGCTGCCGAAATAATGGTCCTCCAACTGCTGGCCCTTGGCAGGCGCATGTCCAAATACGGTCCGGCCACTCAATACGAGGTCGGGACGCGCAATAAACATGGCTTCGTCGATCACAAAATATTCCTGCTCCCAGCCAAGGGTGGCATTTACCTTGGTGATGTTTTTGTCAAAATAATTGGCCACTTCAACCGCACTCTTGTTCAACGCCTCAAGCGATTTCAACAATGGTGCTTTGTAGTCGAGCGTTTCACCGGTATAAGAAACAAAGATGGTCGGGATACACAATGTAGCACCCTGGCCCACTTCGAGAATAAAGGCAGGCGAGGAGGGATCCCAGGCGGTGTAACCGCGGGCTTCGAAAGTAGCGCGGATGCCACCATTCGGAAAGGAAGAAGCATCGGGCTCCTGCTGAATCAGCGCCGCCCCGTCAAACTCTTCAATCGGCGTACCATCGCCTTTCAAGGTAAAAAAGGAATCATGCTTTTCGGCGGTGGAACCGGTCAACGGCTGAAACCAGTGACTGAAATGCGTAACGCCTTTCGATTCGGCCCACTGGCGAATACCGGCAGCAATCTGGTTGGCTACCGTACGGTCAATACGTTTGCCCCCTTTTACAGAAGCAATCAGGCTCTTATAGCCCTCATCACTCAAAAATGCCCTTGCTTTTTGCAGGGTGAATACATTCTCTCCGAACAAGGCTGTAATCTTGGCCGCGCCCACGTGCGGTGTTTCCTTCGACTGGGCGATGTTGTTCAACGCGTTGAAACGTAATGACATGTAGTTTGTTTTTAGCTTGCTTGATTATTGGGTGAAGTCCAAATTCGAAATACCGCCGACGAAGTTGCGTAAAAAAACACAAAAAATGAGGAAGAATGCAAATGTTTAGCCCCCGAATCACTTGTTTTTATAAACATTAAATAAATTATCATACGATCGGAGGGCAGGCAAAACCAATAACAAGCCCATCAACAGCAGGTATAATTCGGCCACCGCCCGGTATCGCACAATCGCCCCAGGGAAAGGCACGGTAAACCCAATCGAGAAACTGCTGAACAGGAAAAAAAACAGCATGAAATAAAACAAGGGTTCGCGAAAAACAACCGCCCGACCCGGAAACAACCACCAGGCCGCCAGGATAAATATTGAAATTATTATAATGTTTTGCGCCACCATCAGCCATTGCAAGGGTCCCTTTGCCTCCCAGGGCAGGGGCCGGAACCATACATTGCTGAATGCCTGCGGCGCCGTTTGCAGAAAAGACCCGGGATTGGGCTTTAACCGGTTCAACGCAATCCGCGTATTGCCCTGCAACTGCATGAAAGTGGCCTGCCGCGCCACCACGCCCGACGGCGCATTGAAGGGATCGGGCAGCCACGCACTGGTAAAAAAGACCAGTATCGCCGCCAGGTGCACCACCAGGAACGACAAACCAGGTCGCGACTGCTGCCGCTTGGCCAGCCACCAACTCAATAGCCCGATCGACATAATCAACGCGAATGCCGTACGTGTAATGGTCAACAGCAACAAACAAAGAACCGCCCACCAAAACATCGACCGCCGACCCGTTCTGAAATACAAATCAAAACAATAAATGCCCGCACTGATAAACACAAAATCGCGCCCATCGCCCCTAATCCCACTGAGCCAAAACACCACCGGCAGGTACGCAAATACCATCCAGAAAAACACATTGCCATATTGCGGCCAGGTTTTACGCAACACCTGGAAAAAGAGAAATGGTCCCCAGAAACCAAAGGCCGTAAAGGCCAGGAGGTTCACATAATAATCGCCCTCGCTCAAAAAATTAACGAGCGACAAAGGTTTGGTGATCATCGCCCATTCCAGCTTTTCCCGGAAATGCCCCAGTCCCTCAATCCAGCCCATTTCCTTCACCAACCGAACCACATCGATATCATTGAAATACAGCGCCGGACTGTGTTTCAGCACAGCCGTTTCCACCATGCTGTCGCGGTTGATCAGCCAGGTATCATCGCCGCCATAGATCCGCAAAAAAATATACCCATACGCTGCACCACAAGCGATCTTGATGGCCAGCGCCAGCACCAGGGCGCCGTCGCCAAAACCGGGATCAATCTTTCGACTGATCCAACGGGTGAAAAAAAACAATACAACCAGACCTGCTGCAAATCTCAGGTATATGTCCATGCCTGCCATGATTTTCCTTTTCAAAGCTATACATTTGGCCCAATGTTGATTGCTTTTGTTTCGCCGAACGCGTGGACCGTTCACCAATTCAGGCTGGATATCATCAAGGCTTTGCAAAACGACGGACATACCATTTTGGTAGTGGCTGCCCGCGATGCCTTTGCCGACAAACTCGAAGGGGCCGGCTGTCGCTTCGTCGCTATTCCCTTCAACAACCGTTCGCGCAATCCACTGACCGACTGGTGGCTCTACCGGCGACTCAAAAAAATCTACGCGGCCGAAAAACCCGATTTAATTTTCCACTACGCCATCAAAGCCAATATCTGGGGCTCGCTGGCCGCTGCGAAAAACAATATCCCCGCCATCGCAGTGGTAACGGGGCTCGGTTATCCTTTTGCACATAAAAAAATCACCTGGTATTTTGCCAAAGCCGGTTATCGCCTCGTGGGCCAACACGCCAGCGAAGTCTGGTTTCTCAACAACGCCGATGCCGATACCTTCCGCGAATTAGACCTGGTGCCCAGCCACAAAATAAAATTGTTGCCCGGCGAAGGCATTAATACGAACTATTTTCAGCGACAGGCGCCCTATCTCCGCCGGCAAGCACATCCGTTTCGCTTTATACTCTGCAGCCGCCTGCTTAAAAGCAAGGGCATCACCCGCTACGCACAATCGATCGCTGCCTTGCAGCAAAAAGGCTATGCCGTAGAAGGCTGGCTGCTCGGCCTGCCCGAACCCAATCACCCCGATAAACTGCCGATGGCCGACCTGGAACAATGGCAGCGCAAAGGCTGGATCCAGTACAAAGGCGCTTCCGACGATGTGCGCCTCTGGCTCGAACAGGCCGACGCCTATGCCTTCACCTCTTATTATAGTGAAGGCATTCCCCGCTCGCTGATGGAAGCCGCCAGCATGGAACTGCCCGTTGTGGTGCCTGACCTGCGCGGCTGCCGCGACCTGGTCAAAGACGGCATATCGGGTTTTGTTTTTAGTGGCAGCAACCAACAGCAACAAAACGAAGCGCTGCAGCAGAAAATGGAAAATATTTTACGCCTTTCGGCGGATGCGCGCAACGCGATGGGTGCTGCCGGGCGTGCCCTCATGCAGGCCCAGTTCGACACCTCCCGGGTGATCGTCATTTATCGCGAAACGATCGCCAAATCGTCGTAAGTTTGCGCTTTCTTAGAACAACTTATAACCTGTTTCACCATCCTTCCCGGACATATGGATATTACCGTTACTACCGCCGAACAACTCAGGCTCACTGCAGAAGAATTCGAACTCATTAAACAGAAACTTGGCCGCACGCCCAACTTCAACGAACTCTGTGCATTCAGCGGCATGTGGAGCGAGCACTGTAGTTATAAAAACTCGATCAAGTGGCTGAAGACCCTGCCCCGCGAAGGCGGCCGCATGTTGGTTGCAGCAGGAGAGGAGAACGCCGGACTCATGGACATGGGCGATGGCTACGGTGTGGTGTTCAAGATCGAAAGCCATAACCACCCTTCGGCCATCGAACCCTTTCAGGGAGCGGCCACCGGGGTTGGCGGTATTCACCGCGATATTTTCACCATGGGCGCCCGGCCCATCGCCGCCCTGAACTCGCTGCGGTTTGGGAAACTCACCGAAGGCAAAACCCAACACCTGCTCGGCGGCATCGTACACGGTATTGGCCACTATGGCAACTGCTTCGGGGTACCTACGGTGGGTGGCGAAATTTATTTTGAAGGATGTTACCATACCAACCCCCTAGTAAATGCCATGAGCGTGGGCATTGTAAAAGCCGGCGAAACCGTTAGCGCTACCGCAGCGGGCAAAGGCAATCCCGTGATGTTCGTGGGATCAGCCACCGGTAAAGACGGGATTGGCGGCGCTTCATTTGCTTCGGCCGATATCACCGCCGAAAGCGCCGAAGAACTACCGGCTGTGCAGGTAGGCGATCCATTCCAGGAGAAGAAATTGCTCGAAGCCTGCCTGGAAGTAATCCAGACCGGCGCCGTGGTGGGCATGCAAGACATGGGTGCTGCCGGCATCATTTGTTCTACCGCCGAAATGAGTGCCAAGGGAGGCGTGGGTATGCGGATCGACCTCGACAAAGTGCCCACCCGCCAGGCCAATATGAAAACCTGGGAACTGCTGCTCAGCGAAAGCCAGGAGCGCATGTTGATGGTGGTTGAAAAAGGCAAGGAGCATTTAGTAGAAGCCATCTTCGAGAAATGGGACCTGCCCTGTGCCGTCATCGGCGAAGTGACTGATACCGGCCTGCTCGATTTTTATATGCACGGTGAGCTCGATGCTTCGCTGCCCGCAGAAGAATTGGTACTCGGTGGTGGTGCACCGCAATACGATCGTCCCTACGAAACACCGGCCTATCTCACGAAGACCAATGCATTCAATCCCGCCAGCATCGCGGTACCAGCTGACCTGAAAGCCACAGCAGAAAAATTAATTACCATTCCGAATATCGCCAGCAAGCGCGCGGTATATGTGCAATACGACAGTATGGTAGGTACGGGCAATACCTCCACCAATGGTCCCAGCGATGCGGCCATCGTGCTGGCCAAGCCCAGTGAAAAAGCCCTGGCCGTTACCACCGATTGCAACAGTCGATATGTATATGCCGATCCCTACAAAGGCGCGATGATCGCCGTGGCCGAAGCGGCCCGCAACATCGTGTGCAGCGGCGGTGAGCCCCTGGGCGTTACCAACTGTCTCAATTTCGGCAACCCCTACGACCCACAGGTCTACTACCAATTCGTCAATGCCATCAAGGGCATGGGCGATGCCTGCCGTCGATTCAATACACCGGTTACCGGTGGTAATGTCAGCTTCTACAACCAACACCCCGAAGGCGCGGTGTATCCTACCCCCACCATCGGCATGGTGGGACTGCTCGACAACTGGAAGGAGAAGATGACGCTTTCTTTTGTTGAACCTGGCGATGCGATCTACCTCATCGGCCAATCAACCAACTGCATCAACAGTTCCGAATACCTGCACAAATTGCACGGCGTTGAATTTTCACCCGCTCCGCATTTTGATATCGACGAAGAACTTGCCCTGCAACAAGCAGTAACCCTGTTGATCAAAAACAAACTGATCAAGTCGGCGCACGACCTTTCCGAAGGTGGTTTGTTCGTTGCCCTCACCGAAGCCGGCTTCTTCAATAACCTCGGCTTCTCCATCGCCACCGACGCAGCCATTCGCCCCGATGCCTATCTCTTCGGCGAAGGACAATCGCGGGTGATCGTGACCGTTAGTGCCGGCCAGGAGTCCGCTTTCGAAAGCGCGCTCGGCACGCAAGCCTTCACCAACCTCGGTATCGTCACCCCGGGCGAACTGGTGATTGATGGCGACAATTGGGGTACGATTGGTTTCTGGAAAGAGAAATATGATACAGCGATTGCGAATTTGTTGGCGGGCCATGCGGCAGAGCACGCGATGACCACGCTGTAGGAGAGCGCTGTGGGTTTCGTATGAGAGACCCCGACGGTTTCTCGCCGAGGGGTTTCTCGCAGAGACCACGGGGGAACGGAGATTTTTGGGTAGGGTTGATTTGGTTTGTTTTGCGGGTTGAAGGTGCTGGCATAAATAGTTCCATTGCTTAGTTTGATTCGTTTGACAGTGGCTGATTGTTTATTAGTATGTGAAAATTGAGTTAGGTGCTGGCGTAGGGCGATTCAATTAAAAGTAATCGACCGTTCATCTGGGCGGAATAGAAATAAGCGCTTGCATCAGCGGATAGCTTTGATTATAGTTGGATAATCATTTGTTAACGATAAGTAGCAGGGTAATCACTTGTTAACGAAAATTAATTTTTGAGCTGAGTAGTGGTCATAGCGTTGAAAGTAGGTAATTGAACGTCAATGGTTACACCTTCAGTAATCTTTTCTTACTATTTCCTCTTACAGCACTCTCATTTTATAGCTCCTACATTACTGGTTCATTCTATTGCATTTTTCAAATGGATATTCTGTTGTTCACGTGCTTTTTTCATGCTTACACAGGTGCTAATTCTTCATTTGTATAAAAACCGTGTTTTAACCCAGATTGTGAAAATGGGTTCAATGATGCCTTGGATCAAAGTACCTTGATGGGAAATGACCATTGAAAACGAACTCGCAACGCAAGTCATTGGCATTTGCCTGGATGTGCATCGACAATTTGGCCCGGGCCTTTTCGAAAAAATGTATGAAGAAATTGTTGCGCACAGTTGCAGAACCATAGGGCTTTACGTTGAACAACAAAAACCGATTTGGGTAATATACAACGGTCAAAAGATCGGCCCCGCTTACAAAGCCGACATCGTTGTCGAGGATAAACTATTACTGGAAATAAAATCAGTAACACAAATAGAAGCCATTCACCGCCGACAAATAATCAGCTACCTCAAACTCGGCGACTACAAACTTGGGCTCCTCATCAATTTCAACGAAACACTTCTCAAAAACGGCATTCACCGATTCATCAACAGCCGCACCTACTAACATCTAGCAATACACATACTCATCCAGCGCCATGTATCCACATCAAATAAAGGCCGTTGCAACAAAATATGCATTTGAAGCCAACATCAAAGACCAACGTTCTCGCCAAGAAACACACCTGCAATCAAATCCAACACAAATCTTCGCAACAAAAGATGGTTTTTAAAGTCAAATACTTTAGATCATAACAACAGCAACCATTGACACAACCAAACCTATATAGAAACAAGCCAAACCCGCATTAATCAAATCAAAACAAAGCCCGAACCAAACAAAACGCACATCAAACCAAAAAAAATCAAATAGAGCCAGACATAAACCAAATAGAGCCAGACATGAACCAAATAAAACCTGACATAAACCAAATAGAACCAGACAAAAACCAAAAAAACAAACAATAAAACAATTCACTTCTCGCACTGAACCATAAAAAACTCCGCACGCTACACAACAAAATCGACAAAACTGCCTGCCCCACAATTCGCCCACTACAACAAATCACCCCCGGCAAAAAAATCTCTGTTCCCCCGCGGTCTCTGCGAGAAACCCCTCGGCGAGAAACAGCGGGCAGACAACCAGCCCCCCAAAAAAACCACTAACTTCGCCCGCATGCAACCCTCCTCCACCATTCTCCTCACCGGCGCAGCAGGCTTCATCGGCAGTTGCTTAGCGGGCTTCCTCAACAAGAAAGGATTCGAAAACCTCTTGTTGGTCGACGATTTTTCGCACCGCGCGAAAGAACCCAACCTCGCAGGAAAAAAATACGCGCTGCGCATTGAGCGCAACAACCTGTTTCAATGGCTGCAAACAACCGAAACCAAAATCGATTTTGTATTTCACATTGGAGCACGTACCGACACCACTGAGTTTGATTATGCCGTTCATGAGAAACTCAATGTAGCGTACTCGAAAAATATCTGGAATTATTGCGTGGAAAAAAACATACCGCTGGTATATGCATCGTCGGCGGCCACTTATGGCGATGGTGCGTTGGGGTATAGCGACGACCATGATTTGCCATTCAAATTGAAGCCGCTGAATCCCTATGGCGTATCGAAAAATGAATTTGACAAATGGGCATTGCAGCAAACCGCGCAGCCACCGTTCTGGGCGGGATTGAAATTCTTCAATGTGTATGGGCCGAACGAATACCACAAAGGCAGAATGGCATCGGTGATCTGGCATACGTTCAACCAGGTAAAGAACAGTGGAGAGATGAAATTATTTCGGTCACATCGTCCCGATTTCAAAGACGGTGAGCAGTTGCGTGATTTCATCTACGTGAAAGATATTTTGAAAGTCTGTTACTGGTTGATGGAAAACCAACCCGCATCGGGTTTGTATAATTTGGGAACAGGTACCGCGCGGGCTTTTTTGCATTTGGCCGAAGCAACTTTTAGCGGCATGGATCGGGAGCCGGTGATACGGTTTATAGATATGCCTGAAGACATCCGCGACAAGTATCAATATTTTACCGAAGCCGATATGCATAAACTCAAAGCGGCGGGGTACCGGGAAAAATTCTACACGCTCGAAGAAGGGGTAGACGACTATGTCAGAAATTATTTAATGGCCGGCATGTATTTTTAAATTCCTTATCTTTGACCCAGATTGTTGCCACTTCCGTAAAAAAGAGTGGCAATTTTATTTAACTGAATGAACCAATGAGTCCGTCTATCGCAATCATTGGTGGAGGAAACCTGGGTATCTCGATCGCTGAGGGGCTGCTCGCAGGCGGATTCACCAAAGCAGATCAAATAACCGTAACCCGTAGAAACATCGCCCTCTTGCAACCATTGCAAGCCAAAGGCATCCGTATCAGTACCGACAACAAAGCCGCCGCAAGCGGAGCGAACATAATCGTGCTGGCTGTAAAACCATTTCAGGTAAAAGAAGTCCTGAAAGAGATCGCTACCTGCATTCAACCTTCGCAAACACTTGTATCAGTGGTAACCGGCGTTAGCATCGCCGAATTGCTGTCGGAACTCCCCCAGAAAACCGCCTTCTTCCGGGCCATGCCAAATACGGCGATCGCTATCCGCGAAAGCATGACTTGTATTGCGCACCAGGAAGCCACTACCGAGCAGGTGGACCAGGTTTTTGATTTGTTCGGCCAATTAGGGCGCGTTGCGCTCATCGATGAAAAGCTAATGGATGCTGCAACCGTGTTGGGCGCCTGTGGAACGGCCTATGCGATGCGGTATATAAGAGCCAATATCCAGGGAGGTATCGAAATTGGTTTCGATGCCGCCACCGCCACCCTCATTGCCGCCCAAACCGTTAAAGGAGCTGCTGAATTGTTGCTCCGGAAAGGAACCCACCCCGAACAGGAAATCGATAAGGTAACCACCCCTAAGGGCTGTACCATCGCCGGACTGAACGAAATGGAACACCAGGGATTTAGTTCCTCGCTAATCAAGGGGATCTCAGCGAGTTACGAGAAAATCCTAAAGGGTTGAATATTATTAACGGATTAAAAAAATACTATTTTGGGCCATTTTTGCGTTAAACTGATAGTAAAACCACTCGCTTTAATTGGCTGGTATAAAACTTTACTGTAATTTGCGCACCCAGAAGCCCATATCCAAGTTCAAACCATCCTGTTTATGAAGAAATACGTCAGCATTTGGGTTTTGCTTTTAGAAATTCTCGCGATCGTAGCCATCCATGCTAATAAAGGGAATTCTGACAAGTTAAAAGACATTTTGATTAAAAGAAACCAATCCGGATTGATCAAGGCCACGCCGATAACGCCCGCGCCGATGGTCAAAGCGGTTGTAAACGAATAAGCAATAATCACCAAAAGGAAAAGATAGGCATCCGGGCTAACCGGGTGCCTATTGTATTTTAGGCGGTTCTTTTAGGCGATCCTGTCAGGCGGTTTTGTGGTTTTTATTTTAGCCGACCCTGGATGAAATTGATGGTCTTAATATAAGTATCGGCAGCCGAAACTTTGTCTTCAGCGTCATCATTGCCCGGATCGGCAAAGCCATGGGCGGCAGGGTAGCGGTTTGCCTGCAACTTCTTCCCGGCTTTCTGCATATTCATGTTGAATTCATTGACTTGTTCCGGGCTGGGCCATTTGTCCTTATTGCCGAAAAAACCCATCACATCACATTGCAACAACTGTAATTTCTTTACCTGCCGCTCGAGCGGACCGTAAAAAACAATGCAGCCCGCTACCTGGCTTCCGCCGATGATGGCTGCCTGCAGGCTCCAGCCGCCGCCAAAAGACCAACCCAGGGTGAATACTTTCTGCTGGTCGCCCAGGTAGGTAAATGCCCCTTCAATGATGGCCGTGGCCCGGTCTTCGTCGACCGAATGGGTCATTTTATCGGCTTCAACGCTGTTGGTAACCGCCTTGCCATCGTATAAATCAATCGCCAGCACATTGATACCCAATGCCTTGCCCAATTTCTCGGCCTGCTCGCGAATTTCGTTGCTGAGTCCGCGGGCGTTGTGAAACAGCATCAGGGTATAGTTAATCTTCCGCGGTGCTTTCCATTCCCAGGCGCGGCCTTTTCCGCCGTCAGGCGTTTCAAATTCCAATTCACGTCCGGTTGCCGGAACCGTCGGCAAGCCCATCATTGCAGGTTTCAACAAGCCCACAGCAGTTGGATTCAACAAGCTCACGGTTGTTGTTGTCGACAAGACCCTGGTTGTTGCTGTCGACAAACCCCTTGTTGCAGGTTTCAACAAGCCCCAGGTTGCCGGCTTCGACAAGCACCTGGTAGCTGGTTGCAAAAGACCCAAGGCGGGCAATGTGCCGGTGCCGCGCGGGGCGGCCGAATTCACCCTTGGGGTGGCCGATGTCAAACCTGGTGCTGCCAATGCAACAACCACAGAATGAAGCAGATATAAAAATAGCAGGCTGCGTTTCATGCGTCGATGGTTTTATTGTATCTTTGCTCGACCTCCCGGATTTTCATTCCAGCTTCGGTATCCGCAGGTCATCCCTGACTTTTAACGCGGCACAGCTAGAAATTCGTCTTATGGCAAAATATATTTTCGTAACAGGCGGTGTTACCTCATCGCTCGGTAAAGGCATTATTGCAGCTTCTTTGGGAAAACTCTTGCAGGCGCGGGGCCTCAAAGTCACGATCCAGAAATTCGACCCCTATATCAATGTGGATCCCGGCACGCTCAATCCCTATGAGCACGGCGAATGTTATGTAACGGAAGATGGCGCCGAAACCGACCTCGACCTCGGCCACTATGAGCGCTTCCTCAGCATTTTCACTTCTCAATCCAACAACGTTACCACTGGGCGCATATACCAGACCGTTATAAACAAAGAGCGCGAAGGCGCTTATCTCGGTAAAACCGTGCAGGTGGTACCGCATATCACCGACGAAATCAAGCGCCGCATGCTGCTGCTCGGTCAGGATGGCTACGACATTGTCATCACCGAAATCGGCGGTACCGTGGGCGATATCGAAAGCCTGCCCTTTATTGAAGCTGTTCGCCAGTTGCAATGGGAACTGCCCGAAGAAGATTGCGTGGTAGTACACCTCACCCTGATCCCTTACCTGCGCGCGGCCAAAGAACTGAAAACAAAACCTACCCAGCACAGTGTGCGGATGCTGAGCCAGGAAGGTGTTCATCCCGATGTGATTGTTTGTCGCACGGAAGAACCCCTTTCCCCCGAAATCCGCCGAAAAATTGCGCTGTTCTGCAATGTGAAAAAAGAAGCCGTGATCGAAGCGGCCGATGCACCCACCATTTACGAAGTGCCGCTGGCCATGATGCGCGAAAAGCTCGACCTCATCTGCTTGCGCAAGATGAATATCACCCAGTACAATGAACCCGAACTAGGCAAATGGAAAGAATTTTTAGATAAATTAAAATACCCCAAATCAAAGGTAACCATCGGCCTGATCGGCAAGTACATCGAGTTGCAGGATGCGTATAAATCGATCCTCGAAGCCTTTGTGCATGCCGGCGCCATGAATGAGTGTAAAGTGAACGTGGTGAATGTGCATAGCGAGTTTATCACCGAAGAAAATGTGGAAGAGAAACTCAATCACCTCGACGGCTTGCTGGTTGCACCGGGCTTCGGACATCGCGGTATTGAAGGAAAGATCATTGCGGTTAGGTATGCCCGTGAGCACAAGCTGCCTTTCTTTGGCATTTGCCTCGGTATGCAGATGAGTGTGATTGAATATGCCCGCAACATCCTGCACTGGCGCGATGCCCATTCAACCGAAATGGATCCAGCCACCGGCCACGCCGTGATCGACCTCATGGAAAGCCAGAAGGCCGTTACAGCCAAAGGCGGTACCATGCGCCTCGGCGCGTACGACTGCCAGATCACCGAAGGCAGTCTCGCCCATCGCATTTACGGCAGCACCCATATCAGCGAACGCCATCGCCATCGCTGGGAATTCAACAACCTTTACCTCGACGATTTTGAAAGGGCCGGCCTGGTAGCCAGCGGAAAAAACCCCGAAAGCGGCCTGGTTGAAATCGTTGAACTGCCCACCGACGTGCACCCCTTCTTCTTCGGCGTTCAATACCACCCCGAACTGAAAAGCACCGTCGAAAACCCGCAGCCCATCTTCGTGCACTTCATCAAAGCCGCCAAAGACTATGTGGAAAGCAAGGAAGAAAAGCGCAGCGTGCAGAAGGAAACTGCAGGATAGGCTGGTTGTTTAAGGTTTAAGGTGTAAGGTTTAAGGTTGCTGCCGCGTGCGGGGTTTTTGTGGTTGGTCAAGACTTTTTTCTATTCGGTTACGATTTTTCTCTATTTGGTCACGATTTCGCTTTAGTCGGTCAAGGTTAATTCTCCTTGGACATGGCTTTTGTACTTGATCATTATTTTGTATTTGGTCAAGCTTTTTGAGCTTGGTTATAATCGCAAGTAGTGGTTGAAGTGCACTTGTAGTCGGTCAAGATTTCCCTCAAGTCGGTCAAGGTTTCGTTCTGTCGGCCATGATTTCCCACTAGTCGGTCAAGGTTAATTCTCCTTGGACATGATTTTATTCTAGTCAGTCAAGGGCTACTTCTAGTCGGTCAAGGTTTTCGGTCTTTGAATTTCAGTCCCTTGTAGTCGGTTTTTTTCAAATATTCAGTTAATTGGAAAATTCTGCGGGAAAGAACGGTAACCATTTCGTAACATTTTTCGAACTGCTGATCAGTAAGGAGCCCAATTTCGCGGCTTCGAATCAACTGACTGCGCAGTTCGCCGGCCTCACCCTTAGCAATATAGAGCGATTGCAAAAACTCACCTTTGCCGGCTCTTTCAAACCCCTCGGCAATATTGTCAGCAATTGATCCGGCACTCGACCTAATCTGGTCGCGCAAACGAAAATTCTCCCTATAGGCAGGATGCTCGGTGTACAAGTACAAAAGTTTAAAAAGCGCAACAGCCTCCTGCCAAATCGCCAAATCTTCAAATTTCTCCACAGTCGCCATCACCCAAATCTATCATCGCCCATTAGTAAAAAAATCAGTGTTTTAACCCCTTCTACACAACCCCTCGCACCAAACATCCACCCCCTCACACCAAAACACCCCCGCAACCCTTCAATCAAACACCCCCGCACACCAAAACACCCCTGCAACCCTTCAATGCAACCACCCCCTCACACCAAAACAACCCCCGCAACCCTTCAATCAACCACCTAAACCCTTCAATACGTGCCCAACCCAACAAAACCAACCCATCAAAACCCACCCACCAAACACCCACAAAACCAACGCCTACCCGTACGCGGCAGCAACCTTAAACCTTACACCTTAAACCTTAAACTTTAGCTTATCTTTGCCCGCTTAAATCTAGTTTGATGCAAGGAATGGACCGCAACACAATCGTCGGCTTTGTCCTTTTAGGGGTGCTGCTGTTTGCTTATTTGTTTTTTTCGTCGAAGAGCAGCCGCGAAATGCAGGTGAAGCAACAACAATATGCCGATTCGATTGCCCGGGTGGAAGCAGGGAAGAAAAAATTGCAGAATGAAATCGCCAAAGCGGTTGATAGTAGCAACAACGCCATTGATAGCACCGCTTCGGGCTGGGAAAAGGCGGAAAAAGGAATCGAGGCTTTCCAGACAATAGAGAACGAGTTGCTGTTGCTGAAGTTTTCAACCCGCGGCGGACAACCAGCCAATGTTTCGCTCAAGCATTTTCGCAAAGGGGATAGCAGCCTGGTGCAACTGGTCGACCAGGGCAGCGAGCGCTTTAGTTATGCGGTGAACGTGGCCGCTAATCAATCCAAACAAGCTTCGGATCTTTTCTTTCAATACAAGGGCGCGCAAACCGATGCAGCCGGTAACCAAACTGTACAGTACGAACTGAATGGCAGCAATGGTGAATCGATCGTTCATGAATTTGTGATTCATCCCAATTCTTACCTCATTGATTTTAATGTGAAGCTGAGTGGCGTCAATAGTTTGCTCACGCAGCAGCAGTTTAATTTTCAATGGAATGTCGACGCCCACAAGCAGGAGAAAGACCTTCGCTACGAGCGGCAGCAATCACAACTGGTATTGGTAGAAGATGGTGCCTACGACTATTTCAATATGGTGTCGAGCAACCAGAAGAAATTTGAGAAGCCAGTTTCCTGGGCCAGTATCAAACAGCAATTCTTCAATACCACGGTGGTAAACAAAGACAAATTCGATGCGGCGCAAATGGACTGGACAACACCTTCTGAAGACACCGGCACCCTCATTACCTCAGCCAAACTGAGCTTCCAGAAAAAAATCAATAGTGGCAATGCAGCTACTATTCCGTTGCAAGTGTATTATGGCCCGAACGACTATAAAATTCTGCGCAATATCGGCGTAGATAAAATGGATAAAATCGTCAACCTCGGCCAAGGCATTTACTCTTTTGTACGCCCCATCAACCAGTACATCGTGATGCCGGTGTTCGATTTCATCAAGAAATTTTTCAGCAGTTATGGCATCGTTATCGCCCTGCTAACCATATTCATTCGTTTGATCACGTCACCGCTGGTGTACACCAGTTACCTGAGTGGCGCGAAGATGAAAGCATTGCGTCCGGAGATCGACCAGCTCAAAGCAAAATATGGTGACGACCAGCAAACCTTTGGCCTGGAGCAAATGAAACTTTTCCGCGAAGCCGGTGTAAACCCACTGGGTGGATGTATTCCCGCCTTGTTGCAGATTCCGATCTTCTTTGCGTTGTATAGTTTCTTCAACTCGAATGTGGCACTTCGCGGACAAAGTTTTCTTTGGGCGAAGGATTTGTCGACCTACGACGTGATCGCCCAATTGCCTTTCAGTATTCCGCTGGGTTTTGGCGATCATATTTCGCTGTTCACCATCACCGCGGTGGTGACCAGTTTCGCGATTTCGCTGTACAATATGAACATGACGCCTGATCAGAACAACCCGATGCTGAAATACATGCCGTATTTCTTCCCGGTATTTATGTTGTTCTTCTTCAACCGCCTGCCGTCTGCCCTTACCTGGTATTATACTGTGTCGAACCTGATCACCCTGGCCCTGCAATTCGTGATCCAGAACTATATCATCAACCACGAAAAAATCGTAACCCAACTGGCCGAAAACCGCAACAAGCCGAAGACCAAATCGAAATGGCAGCAGAAGATGGAGGAAATGCAGGCCTCGCAGAAAAAAATGCAGGAGATGCGCCAAAAAGGTGGGAAATGACAACGATAAGCTGTATTTTATCGTCTCTAAATCAATGCCTGCGGTGGTAAAAACCAACCTGCAGTCACATCATGAAAAAAGTATTTCTAATCATATCGATCGTCGCCGGTTTCGCCTTTGCCACCCAGGCACAGAAAAAAGTGAGCGACTTAACCATAGTGTACGATGCGGTGGTGAATACCGGTTCTGCACAACCGAAAATGGCCGACGCATTTGATGGCGCCACCACCACAGTCTACATCAAGAACATGCAAAGCCGCACCGAAATGGCGAGCTCGCTGGCGAATTTTACTACTATTCACGATTCGAAAACGGGCACGGCGGTGGTGTTGCGGGAGGTCGGCGGACAAAAAATCCTGATCCGCCTAACGGCTGCCGATTGGCAGGACCGTAACCGCCTCTACGAAGGCATTAGTTTCAGCAATACCGGCGAAACCAAAACCCTGGCTGGTTACAATTGCCAGAAAGCCGTCGCTAAATTGCAAGACGGCAGCAGCTTCACCGTGTGGTACACACCCGAGATCATTCCAGAAAACAGCGACTATAGTTCGCAGTTTGCCAACCTCAAAGGCTTGCCGCTTGAATACGAACTCATGCAGGGAAAAATGGTGATCCGGTATGTGGTATCGCAGGTTTCCCTCAACCCGGTGCCTATAGCGAAATTTGATATTCCCAAATCAGGTTATCGTGAAATGACCTACGAAGAAAGCAAGCAGGGGAGGAAGAATTAAACAGAGGCAGTAGCCAAAGAAGCATTCATTTCTGCAGCCTAAGAAGCACTAATTAACGAGTGGGCGAGGCGTAATTTTAGATGAGCTTGAAAGCGTTGAATCCGGTATCCTTACTTATTGAGTCGAACCTTCAATTTCAGTAACTCAGTGCTATTGCAGCCCTGGCAATTGGTATTGGCCTTAGAAGGGCCCAGATTCACCCGGTGATTATAAGGAAGAATATAGGTGGTATTGCCTTTTGAATAGGTAATCAACGTTTGGTAATTCACATGTCCATTGGCCGATGTTTGCGGCAGCACGAAACTACCTTTATACGTGGGACCTGCTTTCAACGTAAAGCCGCTGGTGGTGCGAATCGGCACAAACTCTTTTTTAACCGAGGTTGTCTTTTTCTTTTTTTCTCCGCCAATCGTCGCTGCAACAGCCAGACCGGTTACACAGATTAACAGCACAGCCGAAAACAATTTCAGGCGATGGCGGTTAATGCGTATATGGAGATTTCTTAACATCAGGCACAAAAATAATAAAAAAAATTGCTAATTACCTAACCGTTTATCCGGTTTTTTAATATGTTATTAACGAACGGGGAGAAAAAAAGTTACAATTTCTTGGACTTTTTTTTCGAATCCCTTACATTAGGATAACCCATACTGAATGAAAGAATACCCCTTTCGACAAGATAAGGAGGATCTCGAGGAGCTGCTGAAGCGCTATTTTGACCGGAAATCGGGCCGTTCCAACGCCTACCTGGACGAAGAATCGTTCGAAAAAATCATCAACCATTTTGACGAGACCGAAGACCTGGCCCAGGCCCAGGAAGCCTGCGATATGGCCGTGGAGCAGTTTCCCTATAGTTCCGCCCTCTTATTGCGGAAAGCCGACATCATGATCGCCACCCGGAAATACACCGAGGCCCTGGCGGTGCTGGATATGGCCGAACTGCTTGATAGTCGCGACATTAACCTGTTCATCCTCCGTACCGATGCTTATCTCGCGCTCGACAAACAGGAAAAAGCCGTCGAATTGCTCGAAAATGCCCTGCAATATTTTGAGGGCGAAGAGCGGATCGACCTCCTGTTTGAACTGGCCGATGTGTACGACGATTATGAAGAATTCGACAAACTGTTCGACTGCCTCCGTATGATCCTGGAACAGGAACCCGCCAACGAGGAAGCCCTCTATAAAATCTGCTTCTGGACCGATTTTACCGGCCGAAACGAGGAAAGCATCAAACTGCACCAGAAAATCCTCGAAGAGCATCCCTATAGCGAGCTGGCCTGGTTCAACCTGGCAGCGGCTTTCCAGGGACTCAAACTCTACGAGAAAGCCATCGATGCCTATAAGTTTGCGGTCACGATCGACGAAAAATTCGATTATGCCTACCGCAATATGGGCGATGCCTATATCCGCCTGCGCAAGTTTCGCGATGCCATCGAGGTACTGGAAAAAGTGCTCGAACTGACCCGTCCTGAAGACGTGATTTATGAAGCGATGGGCCATTGTTATGACCGCTTACGCAACTATGCCCAGGCGCGGTTTTACTATCGCAAGGCCGTGCATTTAAATGCCGACGACAGCAAACTCTATTACAAGATCGCCTGCACTTATATCAACGAAGAGCAGTGGTCGCAAGCCATCAAACAACTCGAAACTGCCATGCAGATCAGCAAGTCGCAACCCGACTTCAACCTGGCCATGGGCGAATGCAAATCGCAGTTGGGCGAAGTGAAAGATGCGATCTATTATTTTTCGCAGGTAGTGCGGTCGAGACCGAAGGCCGCCAACGGTTGGAAAGCCCTGGTGCGTTGCTTGTACAACGGCGCCTTTTACGATGAAGCGCTCGAACAGGCCGATGCGGCCCTCCGCCAAACCGATGGCAAAGCCATTTTCATATATTACAAAAGCATCATTTTACTGGCCAAGGGAAAAACCAAAGAGGCCCTGCTTTACCTCGAACGAGCCATCCAAAAATCGCCCCGCGGACTAAAAGAATTTGTGGCCTTGCATCCTGCCGTGTTGCAAAACCAGGCAGTAGTAGATGTGATTGCCCGGAACAAGAAGAATGGTAAGCAATAGTTCCCGGGGGTTTGCTTATTTTTGCGCGCGTTTCATTAAAAAGCAGTCAATGAATTTTAACCTGAATCAGATGCCGGACCGGCTGGCTCGTCCGCGAACAAAAGGCATCACCATGGTCATGGACAAGGGCCTGAGTATTGAAGAGGCCAAAAATTTCATGAGCGTTTCTCATCCCCATGTTGACGTCGTTAAGTTGGGTTTCGGTACTTCCTACGTTACGCCCAACCTGCGCGAAAAATTAGAAGTATATCGTTCGCACGATATCCCCGTTTATTTCGGCGGCACTTTGTTTGAGGCTTTCCTGATCAGGAACCAGTTTGAAGATTATATCGCCGTCTGCAAAGATTTCGGCATCACCTATATGGAAGTGAGTGATGGATCGATCACCATTCCGCACGCAGAAAAATGCGGCTACATTGAAAAGCTCACCAAACACGGCACCGTGTTGAGTGAAGTGGGCAGCAAGGATGCGGCGCATATTATTCCGCCGTATAAATGGATTGAATTGATGCGCGCCGAGCTCGACGCCGGTAGCACCTACGTGATTGCCGAAGCGCGCGAAGCCGGTAATGTGGGCATTTATCGCGGCAGTGGCGAAGTGCGGGAAGGCCTGGTACAGGAAATCCTGACCCAGATACCCGAAGAACGTATCATGTGGGAAGCGCCACAAAAAGCACAGCAATTGTATTTTATCGAACTGATTGGTTGCAATGTCAACCTCGGCAATATTGCACCCACCGAAGTGATTTCGTTGGAAGCGATGCGCGTTGGTTTGCGTGGTGATACTTTCGAACTCTTTTTAAACAAAGAAAAAGCCTGATGCGCTCGTTCGGGTTGATCGGTTATCCCTTGTCGCATTCTTTTTCGAAAGGATTTTTCACCACGAAATTTGAACGCGAAGGCATCGATGCCCGTTACGAAAATTATCCGCTGCCATCGATAGACGCTTTTCCCGATTTACTAAAAGCCGAACCGGCTTTGGAAGGCATTAATGTTACCATTCCCTACAAAGAATCGGTTATACAATATTTGGATGAAGTATCGCCCGCCGTCAGCGAAATCGGCGCCTGCAATTGCATCAAGAAAGTGGATGGTCGCCTCATCGGTTACAATACCGACGTTTTGGGCTTTGAAAAATCATTCTGCAAAAAATGGCAGCCTTCGCAGCAACCTGCCCTCGTATTGGGTACCGGCGGCGCCAGCAAAGCCGTGCAATGGGTATTGAAACAACTTCGGGTACCCTTCACCGTTATTAGCCGCCAGTCCGACCCATCACGCGGCATTCTCTCCTATAACGACCTCAGCCGCGAACAGCAAGCCGCCGCCCTCTGCTGGATCAACTGCACCCCCCTGGGCATGGTGCCCAATACCGAAACCCTTCCGCCGCTCGACTACACCGTCCTAACCTCGGCCCACTACCTCTACGACCTCGTCTACAATCCACCCCTCACTGCCTTCCTGGCCCAAGGCCGCACCCGCGGCGCCCTCACCGAAAACGGGCAAGACATGCTCGAAATCCAAGCCCTCGCCGGCTGGGCCATTTGGACCGCGCAACCCTAACTAGCATCAACAGCAGCTCACCAAAAACTCGCTCGAGACAAAAAAAAATCCACACATCCAAAAAACTCACTCGTCCCGCCAAAAAATCTCACTCGTCCCGCCAAAAAATCTCACTCGCCCCACTAAAAAGTCTACACCAATCACCAACCACTGACCCCCTCAATCACCCTCTGTCCCCCCGCGGTCTCTGCGAGAAACCCACCGCTATCAACTCTCTGCGATCAACTCTCTGCGATCATCCCAATACAAAAACAATTATCCTATCACCTCAACACCAACATCCATTAAAAACACACCAAAATACACCTCAAAAAACCTAACAACAACAATCAACCACTTACCCCCTCAACCACCCTCTGTTCCCCCGCGGTCTCTGCGAGAAACCCCTCCGCGAGAAACCTCTCATCAACAAACCTCTCATCAACAAACCCATCACTCCGAAACCCCCGTTAACAACCGCTCGCGTACTCCCTCCGGCACGCGAACCACTCTCTTCTCCCCATATTGATAACACACCATCCCCGTCTTCACCGCCGCCACCAAAACCTCTCCCTCCTTCACCAACTGATAATACAAATCAAACCCCACACTACTGAAATCACCCGCCGCCACACTCACCCGAACCCCATCTCCATAAAACACTTCGTTCTTGAATTCAATCGCCGTATCCACCATAATCAATCCCACGCCACCCATATCCATCTCTGAATAACCCATCGACGCCAAAAACTGCACCCGCGCTTCGTGCACGAGTGTCAGCACCCGGTCATTGCCCAGGTGGCCACCATAATTGAGATCAGTAATGCGAATGGGAATAGTAGTAGAAAACAAAAACTGCGCAGGCAATGCAACTTTAACGCGGGCCATAAAATTATTTGGCCGAAGCTAGGCAATTGAGCCAATAGTTAGCAGTTGAGCCAACTGTTATTGGTCGTTCTCGAGCACGTCTTTGAGCGACACCACATCAAACAAATTAGCAGGATCGGGCATGAAGCTTCCGTGTAACAAAGCTTGCTGCATTTGTTTGAACGAAGTACCAGCGGCACCTGATTCCGTTTCCAGATCGGAGAGTAGTTGGTAGTAGAGTGGTGCAAATTTGGCCGAGAGCCGAACCGGTTGACCCAGTTCGTTGCTGATGCGATAGTAACGCGCATCGGGTGTGGTGGCCGGTAGCTGGCGCAGGGCGCTGGCTGGCGGCAGGGTATTGATATAGTTGGCCGCCAGCAGGTTGACCGTGCGTGGCAGTCCATGTTGCAGGTGTCGCGGATCAGGCGCCGCCGATATCGTTGCATTGGGTTTGGCAGCCGGTACGCGAACGATGCTGGTATTGAGGTCCTGTTTCTGTAAGTTGAAAAAATTACTGTTAAGTCCCCATACCACGAGCGCAACAATGGCTGCGATGCCGGCATACCGATAGAGATATGGTGCCAGTGAACGATGCGGTACAACCTTGGCCTGCGGATACACTTCATCAACAGGTTTGTCTCGTTTGGGGTGCGCGCCTTGCTGCTGACTGTCATCTTGTTCCAAACCGGCTGCGATGGCCTGCCAGGCCGCAGCCGGAGGCGGGGTTTCGTACTGGCGCAGGCGATCGCGCAAAGCGATTTCAGCCCTTTTTTCGCCAAGGTTGGCATTGTCTTCCGACAGCGCGGCCGACAACTTTTCCCAGGTACCGGGTGGGGGTGTCACTTCCCAGGCTTGTAGTCTATCGCGTAAAGGCACAGGCATAATTGCCGATTATTTTCTTTTTTCTCCTAAAATGTCAGCCACTTTTTTCTGCAGAATACTTTTGGCGCGGGCCAGTTGCGATTTGCTGGTACCCTCGCTGATCTGCAACATGTCACCAATCTCTTTGTGAGAGTAGCCTTCGATGACATATAAGTTAAATACGGTTCGATACCCGGGACTCAGTTCCTGTACCAATTGCACTATATCTTTCTCTGCCAGTTGATCGAGCGCCGATACCGACACATCTTCAATACGGTTTTCTTCGGTTTCGCCGATCGGGTTCAGGTGTACTTTCCGTCGGTAATGTTCGATGGAGGTGTTCACAAAAACCCGGCGCATCCAACCCTCAAACGAACCCTCGTGCCGAAACTTGTCCAGGTTGCGAAAAACTTTGATAAAGCCTTCCTGCAGCAGGTCCTGGGCATCGTCGCTATTGCCTGCATAACGAAGGCAAACGGCATACATTTTACCGGCAAACTTGCGGTACAGGGACTCCTGCATACGCGCGTCGCCGGCAAGCGATCCTCTGATTAAGTCGGTATCCGGTATATTTTGGTTGTCTGTGATTGGCACTTTTTTTATTTGCTTATGGTCCCCAGCTTTGCTGGCCGTTTTCGATCGGCCTGCAATTTACAGTGGCGGTTTCAAATATCCCTTTACAACGATGCCAGGAAAGCAATTAGCTGGTCGGTGGCTTTGCGTCGGTGACTGAATTCTTTTTTCTCGGCCAGGGACATTTCTCCAAAACTGCGGTCGGCGCCCTCGGGAACAAAAATCGGATCATACCCAAAACCACCTTCCCCGCGGGGAGCGTCGATGATTTTGCCGGCGCACACCCCCTCAAAGAAATACTCCCTGCCGGCTAAAATTAAGGAAATGACAGTTCTGAAACGGGCCCGGCGATCGGTTTGGCGCCCGAGCCGTTGCAGGAGTTTTTCCATGTTTTTTGGCGGATTTGGTGGCTCACCGGCATAGCGCGCCGATTTTACCCCGGGCTCGCCATGGAGGGCGGCTACTTCGAGGCCGGTATCTTCACTAAAGCAATTGAGGCCGGTGAGCCGGAAAATGGTAGTCGATTTTTCAGTGGCATTTTCGGCCAGGGAATCGTGCGGTTCAGGGATATCGATGTCGATGCCCGCCGCTTTCAGGGAAATGATGTGAATGGAAGCGGGCACAATGGCCTGGATCTCTTCCAGTTTGTGCGGGTTATTGGTAGCGAAAACCAGGGTATGCATAGCCGTTCGATTTGAAGCCTTTAATTCCGTTTTGCGCTGTTATACCCCCAACATTTTTTTCAGGGCTTCCCAGAGTTGTTTTTTCAGGGCCTTGCCGGGGGCGCTGTTTTGGTTCAGGGCATCGAGGGTGGGTGCTTCGAGCAACTGGCGGCCGGATTGTTCACTGACCTGTAACAGGTTGACAGCTGGCCATTGCTGGGGGCGTGCTTCGGTGCCGAAACAGATCAGGTGGCGGGGCTGGAGTTGGTTCAGCAGGTCGGCATAAGCAGCCGGTTGTTGGGCCATGTTAACGATGGCCGTGTCTTTGGCAGACAACTGACAGGCATTGAGAATATTGCCCAGAAAGTTGAACACTTCATCGGGCAGGTATGTGTGTTGCGGGTAATATACCAACAGCGTAATATGTTTTTTGTTATCGCCCAAAAACGGAAGGATGCTGGAGGGCGTTTCGGTGGTTGGCGGATCCGTTTGTTGTACGCCAACAACTGGTGCCGGGCGCGGGTTCGCGGCGGGGTGGGGGGCGTCGCTTACCAGGGATTTACCGTAGAGGGCCAGCAGCAGATCGGGGGCGAGTTGGATATCGTTGAGACTCATTTTCCCTTAAATCGGAATAAATATGGAAATCGTTGTTTCTTTGCAGGCAAATGTAGACAATATGATAGCAGCTCGGGAGATAGTGATTGAGAAAATAGCGAAGAGCCGGCTGGCGGATGTTTCGCTGGAGAATATCCCTTTTGGCAGGTATTTTACCGACCACATGTTGGTGGCAGAATATGCTGATGGCGCCTGGCAGTCGGTGAAAGTGCAGCCTTATGGGCCCTTGCAACTGGATCCGTCGACCGCGGTATTGCATTATGGCCAGGCGATTTTTGAAGGCATCAAGGCTTATCGCGATGCGGCGGGCAATGCTTTTGTGTTCAGGCCCTATGATAATTTTGAGCGATTCAATAAATCGGCCGTGCGGATGAATATGCCCCCGGTGCCGGAGGAGATTTTTATGGAAGGTATGCGGCAGTTGATTGCGATCGACAAAGACTGGATTCCGACCATGAAAGACCATGCCTTGTATATCAGGCCCTTTATGTTTTCGACCGATGCCATGTTGGGCGTTCGGCCGAGTGAGACCTATACGTTTTTGGTGATACTGAGTCCGTCGGGCCCCTATTTCGCCGCGCCCATGAAGATCATTGTGGAAGAGCAATACACCCGGGCAGCACCG
>Ga0209794_1000304_pt1 | contig 93727 bp, 71 predicted proteins | sample EBPBio232013_DNA_FD_185869 | JGI IMG/M metagenome (GOLD analysis project Ga0209794, IMG submission 185869) | Wastewater treatment Type I Accumulibacter community from EBPR Bioreactor in Madison, WI, USA - Reactor 1_5/23/2013_ DNA (SPAdes)... | ecosystem: Engineered > Bioreactor > EBPR >...
ATTTTGGGCATCCTTTTGACTGTTTGTGTTGGTTGTTTAATGATACACAAATTACTGAATTTTAGTAATATGCAGCGAGGATGCCCCTTATTATTTTAAATTAACTTTTTAAACATACCTTCTCATAGTTCATATTTCATAGCTAATAGCTACATCAAACTTTAATCCCCAAAAACTCCTCTGTTAAAACAAGTCCGCCATAAATTGCTGCATCGTCACGGAGATTGGTACCAACTATGGAAACGCATTTTGCTGCATCGGCAATTGAATATTTGAAGAAGGTGTTTTGAATTTTAGGGAGCATAAAGTTTTCGTTTGCCTCCATCATACCGCCACCGAGGATGATGAGTTCAAAATTCATCAGGTTGTTGATGCCTGCGAGAACTCTTCCGATGGTCTTACACGATTGATTAACGGTTTTTACAGCAAGTTTGTCGCCAGCTTCGAGAGCCTTGAAGAGAGCCTTGCTTTTAATTTCTTTGCTTTTGTCGATTCTCTCTTTTAGAACGCTCTGTTTCCCTTTTTTGATTTCGGAGACTATCTGCCTTACAACAGCGGTTCTGCTTGCCAGAGCTTCGAAACAACCCACTTTCCCGCAGCCGCACTTCGGACCTTGTTCGTGAACATTAATATGTCCAATTTCACCGGCAACCCATCCCGAACCCCGGTAAATTTTTCCGTCAGTGATCAGTCCGCTTCCAATTCCTGTACCGATGAACACAACAAGAACATTCTTTTTACCTTTTGCAGCACCGAAGGCAAGTTCGCCCGCTGCAGCGAGGTTCACATCATTTTCGATCAGGACAGGGTAGGGGAGCCGGTTGTTCAGGTGTTCTTTCACATTGTAGTTTTTCAACCCGAGATTTGGAGCCATTCCTATGATCCCGGTTTCTATGTTTACAGATCCGGGAATACCTACTGCAATGGAGGCTACCTGTTCGGGCGTGATGCCCGACTGTTGAATAACCTCATTGGTCAGATCGACAAGAGAACCTGAGAATGACTCGTGCGAGTTGTTCTCCGGGGTCTGTTTTTTAAGGCTTGAAATTATTCCTTGGGCTGAGTTGACGACTGAGGCGAGTTTTTTGGTGCCGCCAACATCCAGACTTACGACAAATTTCGGTTCCACAATGTGTCCTTTTTAATAATGGAAATGGTCTGACTTGAAAGTCATCTAATATTAGTAAGTTTCGGTCTCATTTTACAAAATTCTGAATCTAAAAATATAAAATTAATAGAACCCGCAAAACATTTGAAGCCACTAAAAAGATTTGGTCAGAATTTCCTGACAGACCCCCACTATATAAACAAGATTGTTGACTCATTTTCCCCTCAAAAAGATGACACTATTCTTGAGATAGGTCCCGGCAAAGGAGCCATCACAGAAAAAATTCTTGCTGCAAGCGAAAATCTCCGGGTTGTCGAGATTGATACCCGTGCAATCGAACTGCTCAAAGTAAAATTTCCGTCACTTCAAATTATCGAGGGAGATTTTATGAAAGTGAATATAAGGGAAGTGGCGGGAAGCAACAAAATCCGGGTAATCGGTAACATACCTTACAACATCACCACTCCAATAATTTTCAAGTTACTCGAGGATAGAGATGTCGTAAAAGATGTGATGCTTATGGTACAACTGGAAGTGGCAAAAAGAATAACTGCTCCACCCGGGAACAAGGAATACGGAATTTTAAGCGTAGTTCTTGGGGTCTATGCAACTCTGGAGTATCATTTTAAGGTACCTTCAACTGTATTTTTCCCCAAACCAAAAGTGGATTCGGCTATCATTTCACTTCATTTCAACAAAGATGAATCCCTGATAAAGGATCACAAACTTTTCAGAAGGGTAGTCAGAACCGCTTTTAACCAAAGGAGAAAGACTCTTCGCAATGCTCTTTCTCCGGTCCTGTCGGAAATGAATGTTGATTATATACCCCCCGTTGACCTCGGTTTGAGAGCCGAACAGCTTACTCTCGCAGATTTTATCGAACTTTCCAACTCTTTATCAGGGAATTTTGAAACAGATTCGTGATTTTGATTGTTACTATTTTATAATTATTAATTGAGCAAGAATGTCAACCTCCTTATTCGCAAAAGAAGAAAAGAAAATTGAAGTAAAAAAAATGTTTGACTCGATAGCCTCGCGCTACGACCTGCTGAACAGGGTTTTAAGCGCCGGTGTCGATAAATATTGGAGGAAAAAGGCTCTGAAACTTAGCAGGCTCGACGGAAATTCGATTCTGCTCGACATGGCGTGTGGAACCGGTGATGTGGCTATTCAGGCAAGAAAATATGGCGTAACACAGATTTACGGTGCGGATTTCTCCTACAATATGCTTACACTATTCAATAAAAAAGTTGACTGGATAAATAAAAAGAACTTTCAGACTGCTGCCGAGTTTATTCCTCTTAAGGCAGATTCAGTAACAAATGTAACAGTCGCATTTGGCGTAAGAAACTTCTATGATATCCCGCTGGCATTCAAAGAATTCAACAGAATAATAAAAAAAGGCGGACGGGCTACAGTTTTGGAGTTCGCAATGCCAAAAAACAGATTTTTCAAAGCAATCTACAAATTCTACTTTAAAAATGTACTTCCGATGGTAGGTAAAATGGTTTCGGGACATCCTATGGCTTACGACTATCTGCCCGACTCCGTGGAAGACTTCGACAAAAATGTTGATCTCGTCAAACTCTTCAAAGAAGCCGGTTTCTCCAAAGTTGACCGTCACCTCTTCACCTTCGGCATCGTTCAGGTTGTGATAGCAACAAATTAGGTATTAATTATTAGGTATTAGGTATTAATTCGATATACAGACTTTGTACCGAGGACAAAAAATTCTACCCAAATCTCGTCGCTTCAAAAAAAAATGAATTTGGAATAGACAGTAAATTTCTGTAAATTCTATACCTAATACCTAATACCTAATACCTAATACCTGACTCTAAGGTCTTTTATCCTCAGTTGTGGATGCGGTTTACATTCGCGACCGGTATTGTCAATGGTGTAGACGATATCGAGTCGGGTAGATTTCTCTTTTACCTGTTCTTCGAAGTGACCCAGATCGAAACCGATTGCATCGAAAATTTTGTCGTTGCCGTTCTGCCGAAGCTGGAGGAGCAAGTGGTTGTGTCCCACTTTTCTGACAAATCCTGTGTGCGAAACATCTTCGGACAAAAAGACGGGTCGCGGGTTATCAGGTCCGAATGGAGCAAACTGGTGGAGTATTCTTAAAAATTTTGGTGTGATTTCAGAAAGTTTGATTTTGGTGTCAATTTCAATTTGAGGGATGAGGTCGTCATTTTTTATCTGTTCCTTTGCCAGAATATTGAATCTCCTCCTGAACTCCGGAATATTATCAATGTTAATCGAAAGTCCGGCGGCAGCCTGATGTCCTCCATAATGATTTAACAGGTCACTACAGTGTTTAAGTGCTTCGTAAATATTGAAGTTGGGAATACTTCTTGCGGAACCTTTCGCCACACCGTCAATGGTCGTAAGCATTACAGTTGGTCTGTAATAAAGTTCGACCAGTCTGGAAGCAACAATGCCAATCACACCCGGATGCCATTCTTCTTCGTGAAGCACCAGTGCCATGTCTTCTTCGAGATCGTGGATTCTTAACACCTTCTCGAGAGCGGAATTCAGAGTCTCCTCGTCAAGCTTTCTTCTTTCCCAGTTTTCAGTTTCGAGGAGACGGGAGAGTTCTTCAGCGCGCGAATAATCATCAGTCATCAAGAGTTCGACGGCAATTTTTGCATCGCTTAATCTGCCGGCAGCATTAATTCGCGGCGCGATGGAAAATACGATTTGTCCCGCATTCAACTGTCCGGGCTCTATTCTTGTCGCCTTCATGAGCGCCAAAACCCCCGGTCTGGGTGACTTGTTGATCAAATCAAGGCCATACATTACAAGAATTCTGTTCTCATCAGAAAGTGGAACAATATCTGCTGCACCTGCCATTGCTACAAGATCAAGATATTTCATCGGGAGTGACTGCTTGCCGAGAAGTGCTGCTACAGCCTGTGCAAGTTTGAATGCTACACCTGCTCCGGAAAGATATTTGAAAGGATAGTTGCAACCCGGTTTCAAAGGGTCGAGAACTGCAAAGGCAGCGGGTAAAACCTCTCTGGGCTGATGATGATCACAAATAATCATGTCGATGCCGAGGGATTTTGCATAAGCAGCCTCTTCCACCGCGGTAATTCCGCAATCCACAGAGATAAGGAGGGAGGAGCCTGTAGACTTTACATGGTCGATACCGTGACTGGTAATTCCGTATCCATCACGAAGTCGATTGGGGATAAAAAACTCAACATTGGCACCCAGTTCCTTCAGAAACATATACATTAGTGCAGTTGAGCATGTGCCATCAACATCATAATCGCCGTAGACGAGTATTTTTTCATTTGATGTAATGGCTTGAATTACACGCCGTGCAGCAATCTGCATGCCATGCATCAGGAATGGATTGTGAAGACCTTCGAGGTCAGGCTTAAAGAAATATCTCGCTGCCGGGAAACTTTTTATGTTCCTGTGAATCAGCAGTTTAGCGAGTACTTCGGAGATGTTCAGAGAGTCTGCGAGAGATTTAATCTCGAGATCGTCACGAACAGATCTGATCTTCCACCGTTTAGTTGGCATAGTGAACTTACCGTGGAAATATAAGATATAGACCTGACTTGTAAGCCGGATTCTGTTCCGGTTAAAAGAAATTTCTACAAATGACTACACTTAATGGCGAGTGAGCCGAACGGAATTATCTTCCGGGTGGATACTTAAATCTTTGCACAGACAATGTCATCAGGTGTAAACTCATATTGTAAAAATTAAATAAACCGAAGGCAATCATTTATCTGGGATGAAAATTACTTTTCACCTCGAGCAGCCTACCCGAAGACATTGGACGGACAGCCCTTCATCCCGCAGAACGGGAATCGTCTTCTGCTTGGCTTTGCTCCGGACGGGGTTTACCTTGCCGAGGATGTTACCATCCACGCGGTAGGCTCTTACCCTGCCATTTCACCCTTACCCCGATCACTCGGGGCGGTATCTTTTCTGCGGCACTTTCCGTAAATTATCCATTACAGATAACCTCCCGGGCGTTACCCGGCGTCCTGTCCTGAGGAGTCCGGACTTTCCTCTGCCGTTATAATCGCGACAGCGATTGCCAAGTCAAGTCTATAAAAATATTCCGTGATTTAAAAATTTATGAAAATTATTTACAATGAGCAAATATACAAAAAGGGAAGGAGAAAAACAGTTTTTAGTTATGAGTTATTATTTATTTTTTGGTTGGGAGTTCTTTTGTTTGAGAGTTTTTATTGATGAGGTCAGCAACCTGAGCAGTTCTTCACATTCTGCATGTATGCTTTCAAATTCGATTTGTGTAAGAATTTCAGATTTAAATAATAATTTTAGCCAAAATGAGGTCTCTGAACACTCTTTTTGAGCTATGGAGAGTTTGTGTATAAAATCTGTTGTAGATTCTGCATATTTTGCCTCACTTATGTTTGCTCCGATGCTTGTACCGGATTTCAGGATTTGTGTTGCGAGCACAAATTCTTTCTTCTCTGAAAGATATCTGGAAAGTTTTACAATCCTGACAGCAAACTCCATGCTTCTATCCTCGTGCAGAGTCATCAATCAGCCTCTAATACACAAACTCATAACTCAAAACTCATAACTAATAAATAGCTATTCGTCCATTTCTCCGGCTTCATTGGCGATTTCGGCAGACACGATGATTCTTCCGCAGTATTCGCAAGTGAACATACGGGCATTGCGTCTGATTTCAAGTTGTCTTTGGGCAGGTATGATGGTCTGGCATCCGGAGCAGGCGTTTCTTCTGATTCTTGCTACGGCGAGTCCTTTTTTAGCAGAGCGAACACGGGTGTAGAGTGAATAGTCGCTCTTTTTCATCTGGGCAACGAGGGATTCTCTCTGTTTAAGGAGTTTTTGCTCTTCCATTGCGTTGTTTTCTTTGATGAGAGCCAGTTCATTCCGTTTGTGTTCAAGGTCTTCTTCAAGTTCAGCAACTTTTGGGTTGAGGGCTGCAATCTCTTCATCAACTTTTTCCATGGTCGAAACAAGGAAATCGCTCTCTTTTTCGAGTCTTGTACATTCAGCATCCGCAGCGTCGATCGACTTTGTGATGGTATCGTACTCTTTGTTGTTTCTTACTTTGTAGAGTTGTGCTTTGGCTCTCTTTTGATTGTCGAGAAGCTCTTTGATCTTTTCATTGTTAGCTTCTCTTCTTTCGACCGCGTCAACTCTCTGAGCTACCATTTCTTCAATGGTTTGTTTGAGGGTTTCCAATCTTGATTCGAGAGCTTCAACTGTCAGAGGAAGATCGCCTCTTTGCTCTTCGAGTTTGTCTATACTTCTGTCTATCATCTGAACCTGATAGAAAAGCACCAAGTTATTTTTCAATGTATATTCTCCTATTTAAAAATTGAAGTAGTGGACAGGATTCGCATCACCGTCGTAAATAAAAACTTTTGTGTCCTCGTTTTCTTTTGCAAGAAAATCATCGAGTTTTTTCTTCATTTCCTGAAGTACCGGGACCTCAGTTTCAAAATGTCCTGCGTCCACAATCAGAATGTCGTCTTCTGCATCCTGAAATGTATGGTATTTTATATCCGCTGTCACGAAGGCATCGCAACCGGCGGCAGTGGCATCCTCCCAGTATTCTGAGGCAGAACCTCCAAATACAGCCACTTTTTTAATCTTTTTATCTGTTACTTTTGAATGTCTTAAAGCCTTGCAACCGAGAGCTGTAGCCACATGCTCCAAAAAGGTTGTTCCATTCATCTCTTCGGGCAAAGTTCCGGTAACACCCATACCGTAACGGGTTTCATCATTTTTTAAAGGGTAGATATCGTAAGCGGGTTCTTCATAAGAATGAACACTCTTCATGGCATGCACAACTTTTTTTACATTTCCTTCGTCGACCAGAACTTCGAGACGGATTTCGTTCACCTTTTCAAAAGATGATTTCTTGCCGATTGAAGGATTGCTGTTTTCGCTGCCAAGGAAACTCCCTGTACCGGTTGAGGTGAAACTGCAGTTTTTGTACTCACCAATTACTCCACCTCCCGCAGAAAAAATTGCAGCAGAAACGGCATCCAGATCATTTTCAGGCACAAATACCACCAATTTCATCGACTTGCCTGATACAGGTTTCAAGTATGATAAATTTGAAAGGTTTAATTTTTTTGCCAACTGGTGGTTGACGCCGTCATGGGTGAAATCGAGGTTTGTATGGTAAGAAAGGAGGGTGAGATTGTTTTGGATAAGTTTGTAAATCAATTTTGAAGTTCTGCCTGAGTCCGGGGTTATCTTTTTAAGAGGAAAAAAGATCAGCGGGTGGTGGCTGATTATCAGGTTGCACTTTAATTTCTGTGCTCGCTCGAGGGCATCTTCAGTAACATCGAAACAAAGCAAGACTCCGGTTACCTCCTGTCTGCCTGAGCCGACCAGTAATCCGGTGTTATCCCGCTCCCATTGGATGAACTTTGGTGCCCAACTTTCAAAAAAAATTGATATTTGTTGTACTGTCATAAGAAAAAAAAAGCACTTCGTAAACGTGAAGTGCGGTAAATAAAACGGTAACTAAAAAGCGTTGCTGTTGTTAGGTATAAATTGTCTAATTGGTTTTTTCGTCATTTTGCAAAGTGTAAACATAAACTTTACAAAAATATAAATTTTTCGTTACGTGGCAAAATATACCTGAAAGTTTATAATGAAATTGCAATACATTAAGGCAAACAATTAAACAGGTTCCACCCAATTGTCATCTTCTTTTATCAGATCAATCAGTTTGTCTACTGCAAATTCGGTAGCGATGGCTTTTGTAACAACCTCTTTTCCCCGGTAAAGGGTAATTTTTCCGGGACCGCTTCCTACATAGCCATAATCTGCATCAGCCATTTCACCGGGTCCGTTCACAATGCAACCCATGATGGCGATCTTTACTCCTTTGAGGTGCGAGGTTCTTTTACGGATCATTTCCGTTGTCTCCTGCAGGTCGAAAAGGGTTCTTCCGCACGAGGGGCATGCAATATATTCAGTTTTGGAGGTTCTCACCCGGGCAGCCTGTAAAATTCCGAAGAGTACTCTGTTCACAGTTTCAGTATCATGATTGAACCCGGTTTCCGAACTCTCAACCGTAACGAATACTCCGTCACCAAAACCATCAATAAGTAAACCTCCAAAATCAGTTGCAGGATAGAGGAGAAAATTTTCAGCGTTAATATTTTTATAGTGGCGGTGAAGTACCACGGGATTCCTGATTTCATTTTGAATCAGTTCGAAGAAAAACCGTCTTTGTTCGGCGAGTCCGTGTTCGTTATCTGTTCCGAGAATAATAATAGTATATGAATCTTCCTTCAGACGGCTGACTGTTTCCTTGTCAAGTTCAGGCAGCGAAATGCTGAGAAATTTGAAAAGGAGTTCGGGATCATTTTCCGAAAGATATTCCTCTTTAGTCAGGAGGGGGAGCGACCTTCCCTTGTTCTCGAGACTTTTCCAGAATTTATAGGTGAAAATTCCCCTTGAGCCGTGAGGAAGATCAAACCCGGGCAGATTTTCACCGAAGTAAAAATAATCGCTTGCCTGATCATTCATGTTCCACTTGTCGGTTGGTTCATCATAAAAATAACCGACAGAAGCCAATGCCTCAGGAGTTGAGACATCAGCGTTGGATAAATCAGAGACTACGACAGGCACTGATGAACCACCTGTATTCAGAAGCTGCAGTGTCTCGCGCCTCTTGTAGTCGAATGGGTTTATTGGGGAGACACCTGCATCGGGTATTGGTGTATGGCTTTTTCTGTCATCGTATCTGTTGGCAAGGGCGATGGCAACGGGTGATTCGAATTCGGGGTCTTCAGTCAGACTGACCCTGATTGTGTCTCCCAAACCATCTTCGAGCAGTGCACCAATTCCAAGAGCCGACTTTATTCTGCCGTCCTCGCCTCCACCGGCTTCGGTTACACCGAGATGAAGGGGGTAATCCATTCCCTCCTCTTCCATTTTACTTACGAGCAGTCGATATGCTTCGACCATCACCTGGGTATTGCTCGCTTTCATTGAGAGGACAATATTGTGATAGTTTTCATCCCGGCAGATTCTTACAAACTCAAGGGCAGATTCAACCATTCCCAACGGGGTATCGCCGAAGCGGCTCATTATTCTGTCAGAAAGAGAGCCGTGGTTTGTGCCGATTCTCATGGCTGTACCATATTCCTTGCAAATCTTGACGAGAGGGGTGAACCTCGTCCTGATTCTGTCAACCTCTGCCATATAGGTTGTGTCATCGTACTCAATTACTTCAAATCTTTTTCTATCGACATAGTTTCCGGGATTTACCCTTACTTTTTCCACAATTCTTGCGGCGAGTTCGGCAGCATTTGGTGTGAAGTGGATGTCTGCCACGAGAGGTGTGTTATAACCTCTTGCCCTGAGCTCATTTTTAATGATCTCAAGGTTTTTTGCTTCTTTCAGGCTGGGTGCGGTTATTCTTACCAGTTCACAACCGGCTTCGATCATTCGTATCGACTGTTCGACAGTGCCTTTTGTATCCATTGTGTCAGTCGTGGTCATGCTTTGAATGCGGATGGGATTCGAACCACCAATTCCGATATCTCCAACCTTCACTTCCCGGGTTACATATCTGGAATATTCAGTCAATGAATTGCAATACTTCTTTAGAGCATAAACATTGTTGGTCAACAGCACTTTTGGATCAAAAATTTGTGTCATGGCAGGGTTTTATTTTTCAAAATTTAAAAGAATCAAAAATTAAATTTAAATATATCTTCTGAAGAGTTATTTTTGTGAATAAACTTAAAAGGAAAGAATAAAGTTCATAGTTCCGGTGGAATGCAAGAAGGTAAATCCGGTTTACAAGTCTGCTCATTCCGCTTCTGCTCTATCAAGTCAAAAAATGCAAATATCTGAAGAAAAAATCCAAGAAGTTTTACTTGCCGCGGATATAGTCGATGTGGTTTCGAAGTATGTCCGTTTGAAACGGTCGGGTTCCAACTACAGCGGACTGTGCCCGTTTCACTCCGAAAAATCTCCTTCGTTCATGGTGAGCCCCAAAAAGCAGATTTACAACTGTTTTGGCTGCCACAAGGGGGGGAACTCCATAAAGTTTCTGATGGATTACAGCAATCTCTCCTTTTTGGATGCTGTTCGTGAGCTCGCCCGCGAATATGGAGTGGATTTGCCCGTTCAGGATGAAAAAGCGAATGAAGAACAAAAAAGGTATGAAGAATATTACAATCTGACGAAAGCCACAATTCGTTTTTTTGCTGAACAGCTAATTCAAAACCCCGACCACAAACATATTCTTGAGTACATCCGAAACCGGAAAATTAATGATGCTTCCATCAAAAATTTCAGTCTCGGATATGCACCCGGAGTCCGCGGAAAGCTGATTGAATTTTACAAAAAAGGCGGATTCGACCTGAAAAAAGCGATTGAACTTGGATTTCTGGGTGAGTCTGAAGGGAAATTGTATGAGAGATTTGCGGGCAGACTGATATTCCCAATCTTCTCTCACCACGGAAGGGAAATCGGGGCAGGTGGCAGAATTCTCGAAAAGCGGACTGATACGGGAAAATATATCAACTCACCCGAAAGTCCGATTTACAACAAGTCGCGGGTGTTGTATGGTCTTTCACATTCCAAGGATGAAATCCGCAGACTCGATCAGGTCATTGTGGTTGAAGGCTATCTGGATGTAATCTCCCTTTTTCAGAATGGTATAAAGAATATTGCGGCGGTTTCCGGTACTGCTCTAACTGATGAGCAGGTGAAACTCCTTTCATCCTACACAAAAAACATTTACCTTTTGTTCGATTCGGACCCTGCAGGTTATAAAGCTGCAATGCGAAGCATCGAAGTGGTGCTCAGGCACAATCTGAATTTGATGATAATGTCACTTCCCGAGGGTGAGGATCCCGATTCCTTCGTACATAAACACGGTGCCAAAGAATTTTTGGAATTCGTTAAGAATGCAAAAGAGTTTATAGATTACCAGTATCTGTCATTTGAAAAAGGGGGCTGGTTCAACAATCCCGACAAGATGACTGAAGCGATAAAGGAGATGGTGCGTCCCGTTGCTCTTATTCCTGACGAACTCAGACGCACAGTACTTATCAAAAAAATTGCCGAGAAGTTTCAGTTCCGTGAAAGAATTCTCGAAGAGGAAGTCAGCAGGATCAGGACTCAGGATGTGGAACAGCGACACATCGAACCGAGGGAAAGACAGCTTCCAACCGGGGAAAAAAGGGGTGACACCGGTACCGCCGTTGTAAAAACCGATGAATATTCAGGGCATCAGACAAGAACTGCCACCGAATTGAATGAAATTGAACTGATAAGATTGATGTTTGAGGGGGATGAGCGAGTGCTGCAGTTTATTTTCCAGTTCATCAGACCCGAAGAATACACCGTACCGATACATTACGGTATCGCAGAAAAAGTTTACGAGGAGCTCGAATCGGGCACAATCCCTTCGGTCAATAACCTGCAGGGAAGATACCTGGAAGAGGAACAGTCATATATTATGAATCTCGTTCTCGAAAAGCACAGAATCAGTGAACACCTCGAAGACCTGCTCCCTGTGAATCCGGCAGCAGCCCTCTCTGTTTTTACGATTGATTCGGTAAAAAAATTCAGACTTCTGCGAATAGATCAGACAATTAAAGATATTCAGGCAGATATTGCCCGTACTTCCGACCCCTTAAAAACAAGCGAACTTGCTCTTGACCTCCGTACCTGCATGGAAGAAAAAAAAGACATCAACCGGATAATGGAAGAAATTAAAGCCGACCTGATTCCGTAATCAACTCCTCCAAAATATTTTATATTTTGTGAAAAGCTTCACGATGTAAGCGAGTGCGAGAGTGACCAGGAATCCCTTTAGTGCTCCAAGTACCGGGGTAGTGAAGTACTCGTTCATCAAGCCTTCAATTGCCAACAGCCCCAAAACCGGGGTTATCAGGTTTCCACCGCCAGCATAGGCGATCATTGGATTCTGTCCGCTGTCTATCAGGAGACTCATATAGCTCTTCTTTTTGAAGAAATCGATTAACAATGAGGAGAAAATGATGAAGTAAAGTGCAAGTCCTGATGTAAGGAAATAGTAACTCATTGTTGAGTGATCTTTCTTTATCCCTCCTTCGAAAGGTTCAAAAAAGAAACCGGTAATAAACCAGAATGAGCCCCAAATGAAAAGCTGTTTGAGGATATCGTAGTAGTCTCCCTTCATTTCCTTAATCAAAACCCATGATGCTGCCACAAGAGTGAGCCCACCGATGAAGCCCTACCAAACCCATCTGTTATAAAGAGTTACGAGGGATAGCAGAATGAATCCTGCCATAAAAAGCATGAGCCAGAGGGCCTTGGTTTTGTATTCCGAAAATGTTCCCGAAATCACGGAAGTGTCGGTCCTCATCATTTTAACGATAATGTCTCCTGCGATTGTCCCGGGTATCACAACAAAAAGGTATTTCAGGAAATTTACATTCACTACCCAGCCCGATGGTTGAAGTGATGCAAGATCTTTGATGAATCCAGCATCGGAATTGTGGGAGAGCCTGATTGCAAGAATTATCGCCATTATTCCGAGTCTTACTAAAATGTTTTCACGCGTAAAGAGCCAGATCAGCGAGCCTGCCACAGAAACATTCGCAAGAACGGCAATGATGATGTCAAACCGCGACATTTTGAAACCTGAACCGTCGGGGTATGTAACGAGAGCAAGAAGAACCGCGATTCCAACCCAGCCGGCACTTCTGAGGATTAAGCCCGTATTTTTGGATATCGATGAAGGAAATCGCCAGAAAATCAGGAAAAGGAGTCCGAATCCCAACAATGCAATCAAATATGTGGCTGCATCAGGACTTTTACTCATCACATGTGGACGAAGGTGTTGAATTGCAATCGCAAAAAATGAGAGAAGAACCCCTCTTTTGAAAATCTGGATAATCAAGTCGGTTGATACTTTACCGTCCTTGATTTTTTTAGAGAGAGCAAGTGGAAATGCCGCACCCATGGCAAAAAGGAAGAAAGGGAATACGAGGTCAACCCAAGTAATTCCGGGAAGTGTCGGATCAAATTTATGTGCCGGTGGAGGAATCTGAGCATGATACATCCAGCCCGGGAGGTTACCCCAGGAAATTCTCCCTGATAGTATCATGGTAAGAATTGCAAAGCCTCTTAGTGCATCAAGTGCCCAGGAACGAATGCCGGTTTTCTCTTCCAAAGTTCTGCCTCTCAAAATTCTAAAATCTCTCATTCAAAACTAAACATTATTTGTAATTAGCAGAGAATAGAAACAGTTACACAGATTTCACGGATATGGCACGGATTCCACAGATGATAAAAGCCGCTCCATGATTATTTTCGAAAAATCACTAAAAATTACCATAAAAATTTGCCAAAGCTTTCATAATTTTGTTTTTAGGGTATTTTGCAACTATTCAAAAATGAACTTTAAAATTTGAGGTTTGAAGTAGCTCATAGCTCATAGATCATAGCTCACAGCTCTCCAGAGCAGGATGAATTTAATAAATCAAAAACGAACGAGAAAATATTTATGATTCATACGATACTAAAAATGGTTACTCTTTTTGCGGTGTCAATATTTATGATTTTTATTCAAGGTTGTGCTTCAGTCGACAACCCTGTACAGGTGTTGCCGAGCGGTTCCGTTCAGGTGATTACAACCGCGGACGCTAAATGCATACTTTACAAATCGAGTGATATAGTATCGGAATGGACAGGATCGAAATTAATTCCGGGCTTGGCTGAAGGGACTTACAAGGTCAAAATTACCTCTGATAAATTCAACTCGTCTTTTGAGGAAAGTTTTGAGCTTGGTGTAAATCAGAAAAAAGTTGTTGAATCTGCCATCGGGTCATTGGATATAAGACTCAAATCCGATTTTACCTGGGAAGTTACAAAAGACAATAAATCCCTTTTTTCCGGAAAAGGAAGTCTCAAAATTGATACAATCTGGACTGGTGCCTACAAAGTTAAACTGGGTGTTCCGGGAGTTCCCGATTATTTGACAAGGGATATTACTGTATCAAAAGCACAAACTTTCGTTCTTGAGATGGAGTCAGGAAAACTGGATGTTAGAATTCCCTCTACAATGGAGGCAATCCTGTCGATTAACGACTCGACTGAGCTGTACCGGTGGAATGGCAGGAGGATTATCGATTCACTTTGGGCAGGTACCTATCAGATAAAAGTAAAAGTGCACCCGCTGGTTCCGGATTACACATCCAATATTACGATTGTGAAACAACAGACAAAAGTGGTTGAACTGGATTATGCAAAGCTCGATATCAAAGCCAGAAATCAGATGGAATGTATCTTGTTTCGGGGGAATGTTGAGCTTGACCGCTGGTTTGGGAGTAAACGGTTTGACTCTCTTTGGGTTGGGGATTATACCGTGAAAATAAAGCCAAATCCATTACTTCCGGAATATTCAACAAGTTTTACATTAATAAAACAGCAGGTCAAAGTAATTGAACTCGATTATGGCACGCTCGACATAAGGGTTCCGGTTCAGATGGAATGTGTGCTGTTGAGTGGCGCTACAGAACTTGAACGATGGAACGGCAGCAGAAAATATGACTCTCTTTGGGTCGGGGATTATACGGTGAAGATAAAAGTTAATCCCTTGCTTCCTGAATATTCCACGAGTTTTACTTTGGCAAAACAGCAAACCAAAGTGGTTGAGCTTGAATACGGTAAACTTGATGTCAAGGTTCAGAGTCAGATGCAGTGTGTTTTGTTGAGGGGAACTACAGAAGTTGAACGCTGGAACGGCAGCAGATTATTTGATTCACTTTGGACAGGAGATTACACCGTAAAGGTTAAGGTTAATGCGTTGCTCCCCGATTATGTAAGCAATGTGTCAATTGTTAAACTTCAAACCAAAACAGTTGAACCACCGATTGGCAGTTTCACGATAAAAACAAAGAGTGACTACAAGAATACTCTTCTGGTGGATGGCGTTGGGCAACATGTATGGTCAGGGACAAAAGAGTTTAATCCATGGCTTGCGGGAAGTTACACTTTAAAGAGTCAGATGTTCCCGGGGGCACCTGCTCCAAGCACCAATTTTACCATCAATCAAAACGAAAACAGGATTATTGAATGGGAAACGGGGAGTATTAATGTAGTCGCACCCGGCTCCACATGCAAACTGAAAAGAGACCTGGTGGACCAGTTCACCTGGCAAGGCAGCAGATTACTGGATTCGTTGATTACAGGTTATTATACTGTTGAAATTCAGGAACCAAATTCACCGTTATGGTTCGGGGATTTCAATTTGATTAAAGACGAACAAAAGATTGTAAGTATCCCCTATGGTTCGGTTCAGATAACATCGAATATCGCGACCACAGTAACAAAATTGATTTACAACGGAACGACCTTAAAAACTCTCTCCGGGAACGGAACAATCTCGAACATAGTACCCGGAAATTATACCTTGAGGGTGGAGGCTCCCGATTATATCAGCCAGACGGAAAATATATCTGTAACAAGCGGACAAAACCAGCCGAGGAGTTATCAGTTACAGCAGGATTACACTCAGATGGTATTCATTCCGGGAGGCACCTTCACGATGGGATGCACTTCAGATCAGGGTGTATGCCTCGATAATGAACGACCCTCACATCAGGTTACTCTTTCTGCATATGAAATAAGAAAATTTGAGGTAAATCAGATGGAATGGCTGACAGTAATGGGAACCAACCCGGCGAATTTTATTGGTAACAGCAAACCCATGGAATCTGTAACCTGGTTCGAAATTATTAATTTTTGTAATTTATTGAGTACGAGGGAGGGACTTACTCCAGTCTACACCATTAACGGTTCAATCGTCACTGCCAACTTGAGCGCTAACGGCTACAGATTGCCAACAGAAGCCGAGTGGGAATATGCTGCAAGAGGTGGTGCCTTGACGACCAACACCCTGTATAGTGGAAGTAACAATATTGATGCTGTCGCGTGGTACAACAACAATTCCAATAACACCACACATGATGCAGGTGAGAAAAGTCCGAACCAGTTGGGTATTTACGGTATGAATGGAAATGTTTGGGAATGGTGCTGGGACTGGTACGGCGACTACTCGGCGGCAAGTCAGACAAATCCGACAGGTCCCGAAACAGGTACCCACCGGGTTGCTCGTGGAGGCAGTTGGAGCAGCAGCGCCCAGTACTCCCGCGTGGCTGTCAGGTACAATTTTGCTCCGGACCTTAAGTACGACTTTCTCGGTTTCCGTCTTGTAAGAACGAGATGACAGTTTGAATTATCCCAGCGGGTCGTAATCGCTTTCAGGATTGGAAGTCAGACATCCGGGATTTTGAGTTTTAGTAGATCATCATCTGTGTCAGGATTTTAGTTTTGATTAAACAAATCCGGTCCAATTATGTGATCAATAAATGTTTTTCGGTGGTAATGAGTTGGTCCATACTTCTTGAGAGCAGCAATATGTTCTTTCGTCGGGTATCCTTTGTTGTGCTCCCAGCCGTATTCGGGATGGATTCGCGATAGTTCGAACATGGCATCATCCCTTGCGACTTTTGCGATGATCGAGGCTGCGGCAATGGAAAGGGATTTTGCATCGCCTTTTACAATGGGGAGAAGCGGAACATCTGAATCGAAAGATTTATTTCCGTCAACGAGGATAACGCCCGGTTTTGTGGTAAGCGATTCCACTGAGACCTTCATGGCAAACAGGGAGGCCCTTAAAATATTTATTCTGTCGATCTCTTCGGCATCGATTGCAGTAAATCTTACCGTTAGAGCATAAGTATAAATTACCTCTTTCAATTCCCTTCTTTTTTTGTCGGTCAATTTTTTGGAATCATTCACTCCGGGAAGATCCAGATCCGGGGGAAGAATGACTGCAGCTGCCATTACAGGTCCGGCAAGCGGTCCTCTTCCTGCTTCGTCAGTTCCCGCGAGAAATTCAGTTTTAAATCTGACCCGGTAAAAATCGTCAAATGATTTCATAAGCCGAACAATATCGCCACGATTCCGAGAATCATTATCCATTTAAGATTTCTGCTGATAACTGTATAGTCTTCTTTACGGCTTGCTTTTCTCACTGCGTCCATTGATGATACCAGCCCCGGAGCCACAGACAACGAAATAATGACAAGATATTCAATCCTGTACACCTGAAATGCAAAAGGGAGGAATACAAGAACTACCAGCACAAGACTCAGTATGGAAATTAATTTCTTTGATGCATCCAACCCGAAAACTATGGGAAATGTAGTCACTTCAGTCGCTTCATCCCCTTCCATATCCTCAATATCCTTTACAATTTCTCTGATCAGATTAATGAAAAACGAGAAAATGAAGGGAAAAATCACACCATTGTAGTTGTCGACCGCCGAGGCACCGAAAACGAAAATCAACCCCGTGAAAAATGCAACCGTGATGTTTCCCGCCAGTGGAATGTTTTTAAGATAGTATGAATAGAAAAAGATGACGATGGAGGAGAGCGCTGCAATAACCGCCGGGATTATCCCTGCGAGGGATGCAAAAAATATTCCGCCCATTTTGGTGAAAAGATAGAGACGCATCGCAGTCGTCTCGGAGACCTTCCCTGAGGGGAGCGGGCGATCGGGACGGTTGATTTTATCCGTCTCCACATCCAGAATATCGTTAATGATATTGCCACCTGATCCAACAAGTCCCGCTGAAAGTCCGATGAGACTTCCAAAAAAAAGGACAGTATCGGAGTATACTCCACCCATGGCAATAAAGACAGAGAGGAATCCCGAGATAAAAGAAATGATAAAATTGACGGGTCTGAACAAAGTGAGCAGGGAATACCTCTTTATTTGAGAAAATTAGATTGAGAAAATATCGTCACAAATATAAAAAAACATATATTAAAATGTTATTTTTTGATATTTTGTAACCGAAAAAGTTTTCACATAAGAGAGGAAAAAATGAAGAGAACAATACTACTTCTCTCCGTACTTGTGTTGATGGTTTTTAACCTCAATGCACAAATGAGCAGCTTCCCCGATTTCAGTCACTATCCCGGAGCAGGAACAGGAAATGTTGAGGGCAGTGCCGGTCTTCTTTGGATCGACGGTAAGCCTCATTACAATCTGAGAATCACTCCTGATATCAGCTTCGCTAAATTCGGAGTCGGTCTCGACCTCAATCTTGAATTCACACCAGAAGGTAAACTTCGCGATGAGAATTACAAGACAGCATCTCAGGTTCTATCCATCATCCGCTATGTGAGATATGGTGAAAAGAAAGATGAAATATTCGCAAAGGTCGGTATGATCGACTATTATACACTTGGGCAGGGAAACCTGATCTACATGTATAACAACAGCTCGAGCTTTGATAACAGAAAAACCGGTTTCAACTTCGATGTCGATATGGGCAAATGGGGTTTTGAATCGATGTACAGTGATTTTGCCGCCGGTGGTGTTGCGGGATTAAGAGGGTATGTAAGACCTCTCCGTTTCTCCGAGGCTGCTGCAAAAATTCCTGTAATAAGCAACCTTGAAGTTGGTCTTTCATTTGCCGGTGACTTTAACGAAAAAGCCGGTGTTCTAAAAGGAGCCTACAATTCACAGGGTGACTTTGTCGTAACAGACAAGAAAAATTCTGTAACCGGTTTCTCGGTAGATCTCGGGCTTCCTGTGGTTAAAACCGATATGTTGAGTGTGGATCTGTTTACGAACTACACAAAAATGGCTGATTACGGTTCAGGAGTTAATGCAGGTTTCATGCTCTCTTTGAACGGGCTCGGAATGGTAAAACTTTCGACGAAGTTTGAAAGAAGATTCAATGATGGTAAATTCCTCCCTTCATACTTCGACGGTCTTTATGAGATCGAAAGATTTGCGATCATTGGTGGCGCACCTGCCGGAAAGATCATGGCTCTCGAGTTCATGGGTGAAAGTGACAACGGCTGGTTTGGTGCTTTAAGAGCTGACATTGCAAACTATGCGGTTGTTTATGGAAGTTACCAGAGACTGGACAAGACTCCGAACAGTGGTATCCTTCAATTAAAAACCGATCTTTCACCAAAAGACGGAGCATATGTTCTTTATGCCGGATATGAAAAGTCGGGAATTCAATCAGAATCCGAACTTTTTACAACGGATGAAAGATCGCATGCATATGTTGAAGTCGGGTACAAACCATATAAATTCCTTATTGTGTCACTTGTATATCACTGGACTTTTCTGCCACTCAGAGACGGCTCCAACAATGTAATTGGATATGAACCACAGAAGAGAATTGAACCCAGAGTCAGTTTTGTGATGCCATTTAAATTCTAAAAATCAGAAATAAAAGCCTGAAGGCACTTTATTGATGGTTTTTGAGTTTGAATATATACTCTGAATTCAATAAATTCATGCAGAAAATAAAATTATCAGGGCGGTTGTTCCTTCAGGGATCAACCGTCTGTTTTGTTAAAAAACACTACAATTCAATTTTTCGGAGATCAATGTAATGGGATGGTTTTTGCGGTTTTTGAGCTCTTCGATCGGCCAGAAATTTGTATCCGGTCTAACTGGGCTCTTTTTAATTTCCTTCCTGCTGGTGCATCTCGCCGGTAATTTTCAACTTTTTATGAATGATAACGGGGTCGCATTTAATGCCTACTCGGAATTCATGTCAACCAATCCAATTATCAGAACACTTGAGATCGGTCTGGTTTTGGGATTTGTATTCCATATGTTCATCGGTACCAGACTCTGGCTAAAAAACAGGGCAGCAAGACCCGTTGCTTATGCTGTCAGGGATGCGAACGCAAACAGTGACTGGACTTCCCGTTCTATGTTTCTGAGCGGATTGATAATAGTTGTTTTTCTTGTGATTCACCTGAGGAGTTTTTTCGTGGAGACAAGATTTCTTGGGCAACATGACATGTATAAACTCGTTGTCGAGGCTTTCAAACAACCAGTTTATTCAGGATTTTATGTGTTTGCAATGATCCTGCTCGGAATACACCTCAACCATGGTTTTCAGAGTTCCTTCCAAACCTTTGGGCTTTTGGGAAAGAAATACTCGCCGGTTATAAAAGGGCTTGGTCTGGCTTTTGCGATCATTGTTCCCCTTCTATACGCTGTCATTCCACTCTATTTTTTATTTGGAACAGGAGGTAAATAATGGCTTTAGATTCGAAGATCCCTTCCGGACCAATCGAGAAAAAGTGGTACAACCACAAATTCAACCTTAAACTTGTAAATCCTGCCAACAGAAGAAAATATCATGTGATAGTAGTCGGCACAGGTCTTGCCGGAGGAGCTGCTGCAGCCACTCTTGGTGAGATGGGATATGAAGTTTCGGCTTTTTGTTATCAGGACAGTGCCCGGAGGGCTCACAGCATTGCCGCTCAGGGCGGAATTAACGCTGCAAAAAATTACAGAAATGACGGCGATTCAATTTACAGACTTTTTTACGACACCGTAAAAGGTGGCGACTACCGTGCCCGTGAGGCAAATGTTTACCGCCTTGCAGAATTAAGCGTAAACATAATCGACCAGTGTGTGGCACAGGGTGTTCCGTTCGCAAGAGAATACGGCGGATATCTTGACAACCGTTCATTCGGTGGAGCACAGGTTTCGAGAACATTTTATGCAAGAGGACAGACTGGGCAGCAGTTGTTGCTGGGTGCATACAGCGCACTTTCGCGCCAGGTTGGCCTTGGTCAGGTTAAGATGTATGAACGCCACGAAATGCTTGATGTTGTAATGATTGACGGGAAAGCCCGCGGAATTATAGCCCGTAACATGGTTACAGGTGAAATCGAGAAGCACGCAGCAGATGCCGTGATTCTTGCAACGGGTGGATACGGGAATGTCTACTACCTCTCCACCAATGCCAAAGGCTGCAACACAAGTGCAATCTGGCGTGCTCACAAAAGAGGAGCCTACTTCGGAAATCCCTGCTTTGTTCAGATACATCCGACATGCATACCTGTAAGCGGCGAACACCAGTCGAAACTTACTCTCATGTCTGAGAGTCTAAGGAACGACGGAAGGGTGTGGGTTCCGCTGAAAAAAGGAGATACAAGAAGGGCACAGGACATTCCTGAAGCAGAGAGGGATTATTATCTCGAACGCCGTTACCCGTCATTTGGTAACCTGGTTCCGAGAGATGTTGCCTCCCGTGCCGCAAAACAGGTATGCGATGAAGGCAGAGGAGTTGGTTCTTCCAAAATGGCGGTTTATCTCGATTTTGCAGATGCCATTAAAAGACAGGGCAAAGCCAAAATTGAAGAGAAATATGGTAATCTTTTCGACATGTATTATGAAATAACCGATGAAAATCCGTATGAAGTACCTATGAGAATCTATCCGGCAGTTCATTACACAATGGGCGGATTGTGGGTCGACTACAATCTTATGACCACGGTTCCCGGACTTTTTGCCGCGGGTGAAGCCAATTTCTCGGATCATGGTGCCAACAGGCTCGGTGCCTCTGCACTCATGCAGGGTCTTGCCGATGGTTATTTTGTACTTCCTTCCACTGTTGGAGGATATCTTGGTTCTAACACCTTCCCGAAAGTTACCACTGATGCACCTGAATTTGAAGAAGCTGTGAAAAATGTCAAGTCAGGCATCGATAAACTTCTTTCAATAAAAGGAACGAATTCTGTCGACTATTACCACAAAAAGCTTGGCAAGATAATGTGGGACAAAGTCGGTATGGGAAGAAACGAGACAGGACTGAAAGAGGCAATCACAGAAATTCAATCTCTGAGAGAGGATTTCTGGAAAAATGTCAGAGTTCTTGGAGTGAATGAAGAGTTGAACCAGTCGCTTGAAAAAGCCGGACGGGTTGCAGATTTCTTTGAACTCGCTGAACTTATGGCAAAAGATGCACTCAACCGTCGTGAATCGTGCGGTGGTCACTTCAGAGAGGAATCTCAGACAGAAGACAATGAAGCCAAAAGAGATGATGAAAACTTTAGTTTCGTATCAGCCTGGGAATATAAAGGTGCCGGAAATGACCCCGAACTTCACAAGGAAGAGCTGACATTCGAATACTGCAAACCCAGCCAAAGAAGCTACAAATAGGAAGGAGATGTAAATATGAACTTTAAGTTGAAAATATGGCGTCAAAAGAATTCGAAAGATTCAGGCAGATTTGTTGATTATTCGGTAGCTAATATTTCTGAAGACACATCTTTCCTTGAGATGCTCGACATACTGAATGAGGACCTTATCGCCAAAAATGAGGAACCCGTTGCATTCGACCACGATTGCCGTGAAGGTATTTGCGGGATGTGCAGCCTCCACATTAGTGGCAGACCTCACGGTCCGAGACAGAAAGTAACAGCCTGCCAGTTGTTTATGAGGTCCTTTAAGGAAGGAGAAACAATTACAGTAGAGCCATGGCGTGCAAAGCCGTTCCCTGTGATTAAAGATTGCATCACTGACCGGTCAGCTTTCGACAGAATAATGCAGTCGGGCGGTTTCATTTCTGCAAGCACGGGTTCTGCTCCCGATGGTAACGCGGTTCCGATCCCTAAAAAGGATGCTGAACTGGCAATGGATGCCGCTGCCTGTATCGGATGCGGTGCATGTGTAGCTGCATGCAAGAATGCTTCAGCCATGCTTTTTGTTGCAGCAAAAGTCTCACACCTCGGTCACCTTCCTCAAGGGAAAGTGGAAAGGAAAGAGAGAGTGCTCAATATGGTTGCCCAGATGGACAAGGAAGGATTCGGATCATGCACAAACACTTATGCATGTGAGGCTGAATGTCCTAAAGGCATTTCTGTGGCGAATATTGCGTTCCTCAATCGTGAATACCTGAAAGCGGGTTTATCGTAAGCGGAAATATATTTAATAACGGGCTGTCGGCGGTGATATTGCCCGACAGCCTTTTTTGTTAGAAAATGATGTTTAAAGAAAAAGCAGCAAAGTTACTAAAACTCAACAGTGAACTGATTTCCCGTTCGCCTGTTACCGAATTTTTGATTGAAGAGCTTGAGTCCATGGGTATTCATCCTGCATTCATCAAATTTCTTTGGGCTGAAAGCATTTTGGAAGGTGAAAAAGAGGGGAGCTTAAAAGCCTCAATTTCGAAGGAAGAATTGTTAGTCATTTTGAAAAAGGCGGCCGTATTCAATCTAAATTTTCTTTTTAACCCAGTGTTCCTTCTAAAAAAGCACATCTTTTCCTCGAAAGACGGAGTAAATCCGGGGCTCCTTGCCGATCTTCGAAACAGGGTTTACTATTTTAGATATTATATTGACATCCTGGAGAAACTTCAGAAGTCGGGTAAACTGCTTGAATCGGATTATGATGAAACGATGCAGAGAGTAAACAAAAAGCTCCTTGATGGTAACTTCAATTCCATAATCTCTGACGGTGTGGATGCTCTGAGTCACTTCTTCAATTATAAAGATGAGTTCCCTTCGCTCGACAGGGAATGTATGAAGCTCTTCCTCCTTTCAAGGGGGTTGAATGACGCATATGAAAAGTTGCTTCCTCACTACGAGAGGAAAGAATTATTAAGTGTCTGGAAAATAAAGGATGTTCTCACAGGGGATGAAACCTCAATTTTTGATGCCCATCTCGAAGTAACCAGGGAAATCAAACCTCAGCGACCGGTTTTGGCACCACTTCCACAAGAGGAGACCCCGACAGTTGCGGATCAGGGGATTACGGAACCCGTTCCGGTGATCGAAAAGAAAAAGGAAGACCTGCCTCCCATTGATTTCAAACGGGAAGAGCAGGTAAGAAAAGCTCCGGAAACGATGTCCTCAAAAACAATTGAAGAAACGATCTCAGCTCCTAAAAAGAAAATTGAGTTCGAAGAAGTGGTAGAACCCGGGGTGATTAAGCCCAGTGATGATGCAATGGAGATAATTTCAAAACTGCCATCGATAAATGATGAACCACAGGTTAAGATAATTGATGACGAACCTGTTCAGCGGTATGAATTCAGTTTCCCTCCCAGAGTGGATCCTGAAATTTCGACCGTTAAGGAAAAAAAGAATATTTTGTCGCTCCTCGATCAGGATGAAAGTCTGAAGATAATTCAGCATATCTTCGACGGTGATCATTCCGACTTTTTCAGCAGCATTGAGGCTCTTGAGAAATGTGCAGGTATCAGTGAGGCACGAAACCTTCTCTCAATCATTTTTGCAAATGCCGGATTGAGCGAAAAAAACAAGTATGCGCGTTTACTAACAGAAAAAACAGAAAGAAGTTTTACGGGTTAAAAAGTGTTTATAGATTTTGTAAGTATTGAAATTTCAGCAGGAGCAGGTGGCGATGGTGCAGTTGCATTCAGAAGAGAAAAATTTGTTCCGAAAGGCGGACCTTCAGGTGGTGACGGAGGTGACGGGGGTTCGGTTTATATATACGCCGACCATAACCTTCACACTCTTCTTGACTTTAGATATAAGAAGAAATATGCAGCCGAAGACGGTAAACCGGGAGGCACCTCACTGAAGGACGGGCGAAAAGGTGAAGACCTGATAATAAAAGTTCCGGTAGGAACCATTATTAAGGATGCCGATACGGGAAAGACCATTCTTGATGTAAAAAAAGCAGGCGAAACCTACCTTATTGCAAAAGGAGGAAAGGGAGGCAAGGGGAACTCGAAGTTTGCCACAGCGGTAAACAGAACTCCCAGAACAGCCGAACCCGGAACTCCCGGTAAAGGTTTTAGAGCCGATCTTGAATTAAAACTGCTCGCAGATGTTGGACTTGTCGGTTTTCCGAATGCGGGGAAATCCACGCTCATTTCAGTGATATCCGAAGCCAAACCTAAAATTGCAAATTATCCTTTTACCACACTTGAGCCAAATCTCGGTATTGTCCGCGTGGGAGACTATGACTCTTTCACGATGGCGGATATTCCCGGAATTATCGAGGGAGCAAGTGAGGGGAAAGGTTTGGGAATCCAGTTTCTGAAGCACATCGAAAGAACAGGTATTCTTCTTTTCCTTCTCGACATTACATCAGATGACTACGATCGCGATCTGGCAACACTGCTGAACGAGATGAAAAAATTCAGTCCAACTCTTGCAAAAAAGAAGAAAATTCTCGCCCTGACAAAAGCGGATCTCTTGGATGAGGAGAGTTTGTCAGCACTTCAGAAAGTAAAAGTAAAAGGATATCGGGGAAAACCGATGATTATCTCTTCTGCATCACGCCTGAATATCGACTTGCTCGTAAAGAGACTGTGGGATGAAATGCAGAAAAAGGAAAGCAAATAAACAACCGAATCGAGGTATAATATGAGAATCCATAAATACAGTGCGGTCGTCCTTTCGGTCGCATTTACTTTCTTCATTTCAGCCTGCTCGAGTCTGGGACTGAATATATTTTCAGACGCTGATGAAGTATCATTGGGGTCAAATGTGGCTGCGGAGATAGCTGCAGATCCGAAGGAATATCCAATATTCCGGGGAGATCCATCCATAAAGCAATATTTGAACGACAGGATTTTTTATCACCTGTTGCAATCAAATTCGATCACCAAAAAAAATGTGTACACTTATCAGTTGGAAATTATCGACAGACCCGATGTGCTGAACGCATTTGCTCTTCCGGGTGGAAGAGTGTATGTTTATACGGGACTGTTAAAGTATCTTGACTCTGAAGCAGCACTCGCAGGTGTACTTGGACATGAAATCGCACACGCCGAACGGAGGCACGCAACCCAGAGAATGACTGCACAGTATGGCACTTCAATGTTGATCGGTCTGGTTTTGGGTCAAAATCCAAACAAATATGTGGAAATTGCCGCAAATCTTTTTGCAGGGTTATCGTTGCTTTCCAACAGCCGTTCGAATGAAGATGAAAGTGACAAATATTCGATTGAATACCTGAAAGACACACGCTATTATCCGGGTGGAGTGAAATTCTTTTTCGAAAAGATGAGAGATGACGGTAAAGTCAGTTCCAAAAGTGGTGGAATTGAGACTTTTCTTTCCACACATCCTGATCCAATTGCCAGAATATCGAGTACAGATCAGCGTCTGAAAGAAAAAGGAATGGCAGTGTTTTCCTACACAAACTACGCCGGACAAGGGGTATTCAGAGACGAGTACAAAAGAAACATTACCGATAAATTACCTAAATAGAGAGAGTTCATGAGAATCTTTGCAACCATCATTTTTGCCGTTTTAGTCGTTTTTTCTGCTGTTCCTCAGGATAAAAAACCTTTGACAGCCGAAGATATCTGGAAAATGAAACGAATCGGAAGTTTTGTTGTAAATCCTGCAAAAACCGAAGCGGTATTTTCAGTAACCACTTATGACGCATCCAAAAATGAATCCGAAAGCGACCTTTTTCTGCTTGATCTGAAGACTGCTGATTACAGAAAGTTCACTTCAAGCAAAGGAGGAGAATCATCACCTGTATGGTCACCTGACGGGAAAAAGATCGCTTTCGTTGCAAAGAGAGAAGGTGATGAGCGGGGACAAATTTATATCATCTCCCGTGAAGGCGGGGAAGCGGTACGCCTTACCGAAATGCCTCTCGGCGCCGGTTCAATAAAGTGGTTCCCGGACGGGAAGAAAATCGCGTTTGCTGCTAATACATATCCTGAAGCCCAAGGTAATCTTGATACACTCAAAAAGCTTATCAAAGCCAAAAAAGAGAACAAGGTTACGGCAAAAGTCACCGAAGACAGATACTATCGTTACTGGGACAGTTGGCTGACTGACGGTTTTGTTACACATCTTTATGCAGTAGATGTGACAACGGGAAAAGTGACCGATCTTACACCCGCAAATGAAGCAATTCTTTCAGCAGGGGGAAGTGGTGCCGATTTCGACATTTCACCTGACGGTTTGCAGATCGTACTTTCGGCAAATGTTACTCCAAAACCATATTTCAAAGAATTGAATTTCGACCTCTTCCTCCTTAAAACAGATGGAAGTGGTAAAATGGAAAACATCACGGCAAGTAACATGGCAGGTGATGGAGGTGCCCGCTTTTCACCTTGTGGCAAATTTGTTTTTTATCTTAAAACTCTTGATGTAAATAAACTTGCAGAAAACAACAAACTCGCAAGATTCGAACTTTCCTCCAGGAAGGATACACTTCTTACCGCAAAAATTGATCTTTCCATCGGTGAATACGAGTTTGATACAAAAACAGGCACAATTTATTTTGCATGTGATTTTAAAGGACGGACAGGAATTTTTAAGGTTAATCCTGATGGTAGAGATTTGCAGCATGTTTTTGCTGAAGGTACAAACAGCGGTATCGATCCCGACAGCAGTATAGTTTATTTTCTGAATCAAAACAATAGCACCCCACAGAGAATTGTGTCTTATGATCAGTCTTCAAAAAAACTCACCAAAATAGTTGACCTGAATGAAGAACTTACAGCAAAAATTCAGTTCGGAAAATTCGAAGAGCACTACTATTCAGGTGCGGACAAAGATTCTGTACAGCTTTTCCTCCTTTATCCACCAAACTTCGATAAAACAAAAAAATATCCTCTTATCCACCTGATTCATGGCGGACCTCACGGAGCATTCAGCGATGATTTCCATTACAGGTGGAATTCACAGGTTTTTGCCGGGATGGGTTATGTAGTAGCGATGGTTAATTTCCATGGAAGTACAGGATTCGGTGAGAAATTCGCCGAATCAATCGTGGGTGCCCATGGTGACAAACCTTATACCGACATCATGAATGCAAATGAATTTCTTTTCGACAAGTTCGACTTCATCGATGAAAACAAAGTCGGAGCTGCGGGTGGAAGTTATGGCGGATATCTTGTAAATTACATTGCCGGACAAACGAATAAATTTTCTGCTCTCGTCTCTCATGCCGGAGTTTACAATTATTACGGACAGTTTGCTTCCGACATGACTCACTTCCGTGAACTTGCATACGGAGGTGCTCCCTGGTACAATCAGGAACAGGTACTTAAGTACAGCCCGTCATCATATGCAAGCAAGATGATTACCCCTATGCTTGTCATCCATGGCGAAAAAGATTATCGAGTAGTTGTAACACAGGGACTCGAATTATACGGTGTCCTTAAAGGAAAAGGTGTACCTGCACGGCTCGTCTATTTCCCCGACGAAAACCACTGGGTAATGCAGGCTCAAAATTCAATCTTTTGGTACAAAGAAGTAAAAGACTGGTTCGACAGGTTTTTGAAGTAGAGTGCCAGAGAGGCTTGAGAAACTTGAGAAACCTGAGAATCTCGAGAGAATTGAGAAACCTGAGAACCTGAGAGACCTGAGAGACTTGAGAAACTCGAGAGACATGAGAAACTTGAGTAATCGAGTAACTGAGAGACCTGAGTCATATTGGGTCGCGACAAACTCAAAAAATTGGTTTGGCCCCGGACGGGGTCAAGTATGGGTAGCATGTACGGGTAGCAACGATATCAAAAAATGTTATGGCCCCGGACGGGGTCATGTATGGGTAGCAACGGAATTAACAAATGTTTTGGCCCCGGACGGGGTCAAGTATGGGTAACAATTGTCACATTCAACATACACACAAATATATTTACACATAGTTTTTGCGGTTAAATCGAGAGAAAAAGTTCTTAAATCAACATTTCGTCAAGAGGTGTTAAAATTCATTACCGCAATCATTCAATCACGCAAGCACAAAGTTCGTGAGATTAACGGTGTCGAGGATCATATACATATCCTTATCGGCTATAATCCCATTCAATCTCTTCCTGACTTGATCCGCGACATTAAATCGGAATCATCAAAATTTATAAACGAAAAGCGATTTATTCACGGGCATTTTAGTTGGCAGGAAGGTTACGGCGCATTTTCTATCGGAAAAACGGAGCTGGATAGAATTCACATATATATTCGTAATCAGGAAGTGCATCATTTGGAAGAAAGTTCTATTTCCGAGATAAGGCGTTTTCTTGCATCTTACGGGCATGAAAACCCTGAAAATTATAAATGATCTACCCATACACGACCCCTTGCGGGGCCGACGCAATTATTGATTTTTGCTACCCATACATTTCTACCCATACACGACCCCATCCGGGGCCGACGCAATATTTGATTTTGGTGTTACCCATACATTTCTACCCATACACGACCCCTTGCGGGGCCGACGCAATTATTGATTTTTGCTACCCATACACGACCCCATGCGGGGCCGACACAATTATTGATTTTTGCTACCCATACACGACCCCATGCGGGGCCGACACAATTATTGATTTTTGCTACCCATACACGACCCCTTGCGGGGCCGACCAAATATTTGATTTTGGTGTTACCCATACATTTCTACCCAACACGACCCCTTGCGGGGCCGACGCAATATTTGATTTTTGCTACCCATACACGACCCCATGCGGGGCCGACGCAATATTTGATTTTGGTGTTACCCATACATTTCTACCCATACACGACCCCATCCGGGGCCGACACAATATTTGATTTTTGCTACCCATACATTTCTACCCATACACGACCCCATGCGGGGCCGACTCAATTATTGATTTTTGCTACCCATACACGACCCCATGCGGGGCCAATTTTTCATTTGTTCGATCTCTCAGGTTTCTCAAGTCTCTCGAGTTTCTCAAGTTTCTCAAGTTTCTCAAGTTTCTCAAGTCGCTCAAGTTTCTCAATTCTCTCAAGTCTCTCGAGTTTCTCAGGTCTCTCAATTCCCTCTCTTCCACAGAAGTTCATACAACACAACTGACACCATGATCAGGAATGAAATGTAGATCAGTGTGGAGGAGAGTGCCGTAAGGTAAATAAAACCAGGATGAACAAATCTTACAAGCCAGATACCGCCAAATGTGAAGAGGGTGGAGAAGAGAGGTTCGACCATGAAGAAACCCTTCCAGAAGCCGCCAATGGTTGAGTTAAACCAAAAGATTCCTCCAAGTGCGAGAAAAATGAATGCAAAACCAAACAGATGATTGTGGGTTGTGATCAACAGCTCCGAAACCGGTTTTTCATATTTTTCGGGAATGTCAAACTCATCGGCTTTACCTGTATCCGTGCCGTTAAAATGTTCGACTGCCTTGTCCGGTTGGTAACTTGTATTGTGGTAAAGAAATATGAGCCCCGTTGCTACTGCGGCTGACAGCAGAATCGTAAAAGCTGCCAGGAAGATTTTAAGATTTTTCGGCAGCAAATGAAGTTTGATTTTTAAAATTGATTCCACATTATCCTTTTCTAAAATATTTCGTGAAACAGAACAGCGAGTTTTTTAATGCCTTTTGAGACTGAATTGGCAGAGATAGTAGCACCTGAAATTGAGTCTATTGCTTTCCCGACCGTATAATCGGAATCTTTGTTCTTCCCTTTGAATTGTTTGTTCCATCCCTTATCAGCAACCTCTCCACCATACTGTTCTCTGTACTTTACGATGTGTGAGGAGAGAATATTTCCTTTTGTATCGAACAGTACCAGAAATGTTATCGGCATTGCTTTGCCGTAAACATTATCCAGGAGTCCGTAAGAGGTGACTTTCCCTTTGTTGGAAACTGTATAAATATAGATAAAGTCATTTGCGAATTTTTGTTTCGAGGCAGATTCTGCATTCTTTTTTGCTTTTGCGGGGATGGTGTATTTCTCCTGTTTGATGGAGACACCTTTCCCCATTTCTGAGCGGATTATCGATTCCGTCAGTTCTTTTATCTCCTGCCCGCGGGTTTGATTCCACAGGCAGGAAATGGCTATAACAAATGTAATTGTGATTATTTTCGCAGTCATATCAGAACATGTATCCAACGCCAAGATTGAATGACTTCGTTTCTTCATCGTTTGATTTTCTCTTTTTGGAACTGAAATCGACTTTGAGAACGATGTTATCAAGGGGCAGGATATTTAATCCGACCATAATTTGAGTATAAGCGAAATCATCCGGTTTCAGGTTTGTATTTCTTACAGTTGATGCGGTGTTGTAGAATGAATATCTTACAAACGGGATTATTTGCCAGTCGGATTTAATGAATCTGTTGATGTCATATCCAAGGTCGAAGTAGTAACCTGTTGAAGTTTCGACTGATCCTCTGTTGTAATTTATCATTGCGCCTTCAGCAACGGCATATAATCCGTTTTTGCTGTATTTGGCGTGTAATTCCACGAGGTTAAATTCGATAGTGGAGGAGTCACCTCTCGCTTTGTTGTAAGTTGCAGAAGCTCCTGCTTTGAAAGCTGATGAAATGTTATAGTCGAGTCGAAGTGTGTACATGAGATCGGTCGCGTCTGCAAGATAACCTTTTCTTCTTCCGCTTCGAAGTGCTGATGCAGGTGAAAACTTCTCGCTGTTCAGTCCTTCCATAACATTCAAAGTATATTCCAGACCTTTGTAATTTCCGAAAACTGATGCTCCGTTTCCATACCATGTGGTTGGGATGATTGCATTGTGGTAGTCGGGTCTTTCCACTCCAAAGAAGGTCGGGGGTTCATGAATTTCGTTGATTATTCCTACAGGAGCAAGCACGACACCTGCTCTGAATCCAAGCCAGTTGTAGGGAAGGTAGCTGACATACGCCTGCTCAAGTTCCACTTCGCCATTTCCACCGCTGACGAAGTTATGCTCCAGTTCGAGTTCAGCTTTGAATGACCATTTCTCTGAAAATGAGTGACTGAAAAAGAGGACGAATCTGTGAAAATCGAGTTTCTTTTCAGCTTTTTTTGTATCGAATGTATTATTGTTGTAATGCAGTTCTCCATATCCACCGACACCGGTCTTTGGGGTAAAAAAATCATCCTGGGCGAACAGGCTTGTTGTCATAAGTATGACAAGGATAAGGAGGGGTTTAAAATTATTGGCATAGTACATATGGGCTAACTTTCATTGTTTTATGTTTATATTAAGATTAAGTCTAAATAACAATAGCAAATATAAGAAAGCGTTTGATTCTGTGCAATATATATTAAAGGAAGTATAAGATTTTTTTTACAATTGTAAAGGAACGGGGTTATTTTTTAATCGAAAAGAGGGAGGAAATGTAGTCGGTCTCCACTTTATGGATGTTTGTTATCTCCTTTCCGAGGAAGAGGGATGCGACAAACTGAAAAGTGGTTGGCACATCACTTACATAATAAATATGTGAACCCTGTGAATTTGAATTGTTGAGAATATCCCGTTCGGTGAGTTCTTTCACCACCGAGTAGGAAGCCGCAATACCGGAATCAACAAGTTTTATTTCGGGTCCCACCTCCCGTTGAATAACCTCGCGTAGTATGGGGTAATGGGTGCAACCGAGAATGAGTGTGTCAATTCCTGCAGTTTTAAGTGGTGCAAGATATTCAGCAGCCACAGCCTGTGTTGCCGGATGATCAACCCAACCTTCCTCTGCAAACGGGACAAAAAGGGGACAGGCTGTCTCGAATACCTCAACATTCGGGCTGAGTTCTTTAATCTTCCGGGAGTAGGCATTGTTGTTAATCGTGGCGCGGGTACCAATGACACCGATTTTATTGTTGGAAGTGTAGCCGAGACCATACTTTGAACCGGGCTCAATCATTCCGATTACGGGAACATCAAATTTGTTTCTCAGGCTTTCTATGGCAACGGAAGAAGCTGTGTTGCAGGCAACCACAATGGCTTTTACACCGAACTCCATTAAAAATGCTGCATTCTGAATTGAGTATTCAATGACTGTATCGTTTGACTTGGAGCCATAGGGGACCCTTGCGGTATCGCCAAAGTAAACGATATTTTCATTTGGGAGGGCATCGATGAGGTGCTTTACAACGGTAAGTCCACCAATACCTGAATCGAAAACGCCAATTGGAGCCGGTCTGTTTTTCATAAAATCCAAAATGTTGAACTCAAAAATAAGAAAAAGAAATGATCAGAGTCTCAGAGAATCTCTTCAATACAATTTTTAAGCTCTTCGGTGATTACGGGATAAAAATTGCGCGAGACTTTTTTCTTGCGGGAATCGAGTACATAGAATGAATCCACAATGTCGCTTCCCATGGTAAGGATTTTGGCAAAGTAGATGTTTAGACCCAAATCATGCAGTTTTGAGGTAACTTTAAAGAGGAAACCGATCCTGTCTGGGGAATGGATATCAATAATCGTATATTTTTTTGATTCTTCAAACCTGATGGAAACTTTCCCTTGTTTCTTGAAGAACTTGCTTTCGAGTCGCCACCATTTCGATTTGTGTTTTTTCAGTTCTGTGGAAAGCTGGAGCATTCCTTTTTCCATCTTTACAAAGTCAGCTTCAATTTTGGAAAATTTAAGCTCATCCACATTGGAACCGGTTCTGAAATCAGATACATTAAAACTGTCGATGATTATTCGGTCTTTCCTTGTGAAAATCTTTGCATCGTGAATATTTACATCATTGATCAGAAAGACACCGCAAAGTTTTGCCAGGAGTGATTCCGCATCGAAAGTTATTACTGTTACATTGGTGAAGTTCCCAGCCTGCTTAAACATAACAGAAATTGGTGAGCCTGAGACAATCTCCTCGATATGTCGTGCCATTTCCTCTTCCGAAAAGTAATTGGCATAAGCAAGGTCTTCAAACGAATCGATATGCGATTTCACATGTGCGTGAGAAATATTTGATGAGTGTTCAAGTATTTTCTCTGCAGCGGGAAAAGTTGACTGATAGAGAAGTTCTTCGGCGGGAAGTTCCTCTTTGATCATTTCCGACGATTTACGGTAGAGTTCATTAAGCAGGTCGTTTTTCCAGGATGTCCAAAGGGCACTGTTGACGGCAGAAAGGTCTGAATAAGTGAGGAGGTAGAGCATGTCAAGCTCTTCAGCAGAACTTATATTTGATACAAACCGGTTAAGCGTCTCAGGGGAGTTCAGGTCTCTTCTGAAAGCGGTATGTGCCATTAAAAGATGATTTTTGACCAGGAACTTCACCATTTCAATCTCTTTTTCCCTGTAACCGAGGCTTTGCATAAAGGAGTCTGCTATTTCAGCTCCCAGCAGATGATGCCCCTCAAGGTTAATTGGTTTGGCAATATCGTGAAATAAAATCGCCAGATACAAAATATCTCTTCTAGCGATTGTATTAAAGAGTCTTCCCAGAACCGATTTTTCGTGCTGTACTTTCTCGACATTCATTATAGCGATAATAGTGTGCTCATCGGCTGTGTAACTGTGATACACGCCATGCTGGATAAATCCTGACAGATCAACAAATTCGGGGATCAGGGCACCAAGCACTCCGAGTTCGTGCATTGAAGCGAGAGTTGCACCGACATTGTCTTTTTGCTGCAGGATTTTCTTAAAATAGTTTGTTGCCTGGGGAGTGCGTTCGATGGTAGTGTTGTCGAGGCTGTTTACAATTTGCGACCTCAATTTTTCATCGAAGAGAGCTGCCTGATCCGCCTTGAGGTAAAACGCTTTCATTATCTGATCAGTATTAAGATAACCCTCATCGGAAGAATAAAGAGTATCGCCTAAAATATAAAAATCGTCATCGAGTCTGATTGCAAGGGAAGAAGAGGGAAGAGGGAAGAGGATTTTTCGGTACCGTTTTATAAATGATTTCAAAAATCTGTTTACAATACCTGTGGCATTGTAATATTCCTTCATCAGCTCCTTGTAACCGCCACCAAATCCCATTGCATCTGCCACTGTTATCTGTGCTTCAAAATCGAGTCTGTCGGCTTTCCTTCCAGCGGAGAGGTGGAGGATATTTCTGACTGTAATCAGAAATTTGTAACTTTTTATTAACCGGGCAATCTCATTGACCGGAAAAGGTTTCTCCTCAAAGATTGTATTGATAAAGAGTTCAGACTGCGACAATCCCTCTGTTTGTCCGAAAGTTCTGGCATGGGAGAAGATATAAATCCATTGAAGAAGCTGGAAATCCCTTAATCCACCGTTGGAAAGTTTCACATTCGGTTCAATCATTTTGCTCGAGAGACCATGCTTGTTGTAACGGTTGGTCATATCTTCCACAAATTCCTTAAAGAGATTTTGCTTTAATTCGGGAGTAAAAATCTCTTCCAGGGTCGACAACCAGCTCTGATATACAGGACTGTTTCCGCAAATAAAGGAAGTTTCGAGAAGGGATGTGAAGACATGCAGATCTGTTGTGGAATATTTGCTGATGTCATCAAGTTCTCTTACGGTATGCGATATCTCGAGACCCGAATCCCACATAAGAGTGACAAATGCGGAAATTTGTTCCGAATCCTTTTTGGAATCAGAGGAAATTATGGTGATATCGATATCAGAGTAGGGTGCAAGTTCTCTTCTTGAGAGGGAACCTCCGGAAACCACAGCAAAACTAAAATCCTGATGACCTGCAACACGACGAATGAGATTCTCAACTTCAAGGCTGAAACGGTAGGAACAGCCCAGTCCGTTTTTAATAACTTCATCGCCCGAAAAGAAATTTTTAATCAGGTCTTTAAGATTATACTTTGCAGGGTCTCCGGAATCCATAAATTTTTATCCCTTGAAGTCTTCCGCTTTATGCTCAACTTCTACAACGGATGAAACTCCACCTCTCACCGAAAAATTGGCAGTAAGTTTGAAGTATCTTGGCTGAAGTACACCAATCAGGTCATCAGCTATTCTGTTGGTCACATTCTCATAGAAAATGCCGTCGTTTCTGAACGACTGGAGGTAAAGTTTTAAAGATTTCAATTCCACGCACCATTTTTCAGGAATATATTCAAACTGCATGGTTGCAAAATCGGGATGTCCCGTTTTTGGACACACAGATGTAAATTCATGAGCGGTATGGATAATTCTGTAGTTTCTGTGAGAATTACTGTTTTCAAAAATTTCGAGTATTTTGACTTTTTCGTCCACTAACAAGCCTTTCTTTTCTTTTTCTAACAACTATTGCGTTAAATTAATTCAAAAACCAAACTTTAAATTTAAACTCTTTGGCGGATTCGACAAATTGTGGGGGTAAGTCAGAACCTCAGAACTTCGGTGCGCCGCGGCGCATCGGAGTTACTGAAGCAACGGAGTTCCAGTGTTCTCGGAGTAAGTTTTGCATTAACTATATATATTGTTATTTTTGATACTTAAATCAGGATTATAAAAGACAACCTGGAACAATTCATCGGACAGATAAATGAAAAAAGAACCTCAGAGTTTCAGGACCTCAGAATTTCGGAGAAACTGAGATTCCGGTGTTCGACAATTATTGAAAACTAAAAGAAGACAGATCAATGACCTGTAGATACAGTTTATTAAGTTGTGCTATTTTTACGATCGTTTTGGTACAAACCATAAAATCACAGGTACCAGACGGGATACTTTTCGGGAAAAATTTTGCACAAAACAGCTTTTGGAATATATCTGAACCCGATGAAAGGCAAATTGACTGGGAGAAACTATTCTCTCACGGTATCCATAATGTTTGGGAAGCAGAAGGAGGCAGTGGTGGTATGTATCCCGGCACTGTCAGAATGAACCGTGACTCCAATTACACAACCGTCATAAGCGATCAATCGGGGAGTTATATCAAAACCAAATTACCTGAAAGGTGGCTGACAGACACAACCTGCAACAAAACCCGCCAGGAAATCACACTCGTTGAAGGTCCTTTCATTTATCAGGAAAGGGATTACAGGTTTACAAATCTGCCGGGACTTCCAAATTCAATGCTGATACAATATCTGGCACAATTTAAGTTAAAGGGAGGAGGAAGGCCTGATTCGAACATCACGGTTTGTTCATTACGGGTGAATCTGAACCTGACAGATATATCGGGGAAGACGACAACCGTCACATTAGCGGGAAAGGAAGTAAAACGGGATGATTTGTCCGATGAATATTTTACGCTGATCATTCTTCCATACGATTTGCGAATAATAAGCAGTCCCAATAACAGTTCATCCGGTACAATCGACCCGCAGAGCATAAAATCGATGAATATATCGTATGCAGTTGTACTTCCTGAAGGTATCAGCACATTGAACCACGGTGAACTTTACATCGATAATATTGAAGTTATGGATGAGTTAATCTGGTATGTTTATGGCAGAGACAAGGAAAGAATACTGGAACGCTTCTCGCTGAAGAACGGCCAAATGCTCAGTAAGACGAACAGCAATATAAAGACAGGATACCTCAACAAAAAAGATGAGATTGCTGAGAAGGGTCACTCCGGACGGACTCCTCATTCAGGGAGCGGTCGGGCTGTTGTACCAACCATCCGCTATGTGAAAGCGGGCAACCCGACACCTGTGTATCCATACACAAGTTGGGCGACTGCATCTGACAGTATACAAAAAGTTGTGGACATGTGTGAGAGTGGAGATACGATACTTATTGGAACGGGTATTTACAGGGAGCAGGTGGTATCAGAACACCAGGGAAGAGACCTTGCGATAATCGGTGTTGATGTTGACAGTTGTATCGTGGATTTGAGTGGGTTTCCTCAGTTTTCTGAGATATATGCGTTTTTTATGAGAGATAATCTTACACTTGAAAACCTGTTGTTTAGAACAAAGAAAGCCACTACTTACCATAGCGGTCTCTATATATCACGACCAACAGGAATAGCAAAAGTCCGTATTCGTAATAATTGGTTTCAAGGGAATTTTCGATGTGCACTGTCTGTATGGTCTGGAACAGGAGAAGTTTCAATGAATCTATTTACGGGTACCGAAACAGCAATTGAGACTGCTTATCAAACATCAGCTTCTCCAATAGAAATAAAGTCAAACATAATGTATAAAAATACTTACACATTATCATTAAGTACAGGTCTTATAAGCGGAAACTTGATATTATATAATGACTGGAAGGCAATTTCATTAGGGCTCTTCGGCGGAACGTCTAAATTCTATAATAATTTAATTTCATTTGGGGGTCAATCGTCAACGGGTGTTGGGATGGGACGCGGTTATCTTGAAAACAATATCTTCAGATTCTTTACGAAAGCTGTTGAGTCTTGGACAGCAAACACGCCAATCAATTTTATAAACAACATAATTGATTCATGCGGAATGGTATTCGATTTATACAGAGAAAATGTGGTAGCAGGAAATATAAATTACAACAACTTCTATGGCAACGGCACAATCTCCAATGACATTTCAAAACTTGATCCCGATACTCTGATCTACACTTCATTTGACCCGATGTATGAAGGCACCGACAGTAGCAATTACCGTCTTCAGATGTATTCCCCCCTCATAGATGCCGGTGACCCGACCATCCTTGATGTTGACGGAACCAGTAGTGACATCGGAAGATATGGAGGTCCCTATGGTCAGAGATACGAATATCTTGATCTTGCACCCAAAAAACCAAGGTTTACTCTTGTTACCAAAAAACCGGTAAGCATTGAAACACGCTGGCGGGGAGGTACAGAGGCGGATTTCAATTCATTTTCGCTTCACAGGGGGAAAGACCCGTATTTCATCCCGGGAGAATTAAACAGAATATATACGGGCAGAGACACAATGTTTACCGATTCACTCTCTGACCCGACAGGAAACTATACATACAAAATTACAGCGAAGGATAATCAGGGACTTGTAAGTAAATGGGACAGTGTAACGGTGGTACTGACAGATATTGCTGAAGGAGGTGAACTTTCACCCAATGGAGTGGTACTCTACCAAAATTATCCCAACCCGTTCAACCCATCCACAACAATAAGATTCAGGCTTGAAGAACCGGGAGAGGTGATACTGAGGGTTTACGATGTAAACGGAGGAATTGTGGCAGTATTGAACAACGGCTGGCTTCCTGCCGGAGAGCACGAGAGGGATTTCACCCCGGGAAAGACAGGAACGATGAATGACATGGCATCAGGAGTATATTTCTACAACCTCACCGTAAGGGATGCAAACCTGAAACCCCTGTTCATCCGCTCGGACAAGATGCTTTTTGTGAAGTAGAGCCTCAGAGTTTCAGAACTTCTGAACTTCCGAGATACTGAGGTACTGGAGTTCCGAGGTTCAGGAGTTCTGAAGTAATGAAACATCTCCCAACTCAATTGTTAATAGAATTGATAGTTAGGGAAATAATCTATATATTTCGAGATGAGATTTTTTAAGGAAATTCAATGAATATTGATAAAGACCTGCTCTCGATACAAGAGGCAAGAGAGCTTTCGAGGAGAGCCAAAGAGGCTCAAATGGAATTCAAGCATTTCTCACAGGATCAGGTTGATCGCATTGTAAAGGCGATGGCTGACGCAGGTTATGCTGCTGCTGAGAAACTCGCAAAAATGGCTTGTGAAGAGAGTGGATTTGGAAAGTGGCAGGACAAGGTAATAAAGAATCAGTTTGCCACCAAAAATGTATGGGAATCGATAAAAGACTTTAAAAGTTGTGGTGTAATCGAGAGTTTACACGGCGGCAAAGTACTAAAAATAGCAGAACCGATGGGAGTTGTTGCCGCACTGGTTCCTTCCACTAATCCGACTTCGACAGCAATGTTTAAGGCTATTATTTCCCTTAAATGCAGAAACGGCATAGTTGCCTCGCCTCATCCAAGAACAGTGAACTGTACTGCTGAAGCCCTCGCAATTGTTGCCCAGGCGGCTGAGAAGGAAGGTGCTCCGAAAGGATTGATTCAGTGCCTCCGGACACCTACAATCGAGGGGACCGAAGCCCTGATGAAAGATAAAAACATAGCTGTGATACTCGCCACCGGAAGCACTCCAATGGTTAAGGCAGCCTACAGTTCGGGGACTCCTGCATACGGCGTGGGAGCGGGCAATGTCCCTGCATTCATTGAGAAAAGTGCCAATGTAAAAAAAGCGGTTCTCGATATTGTTTATGGAACCACTTTTGACAATGGGACACTATGTTCTTCCGAACAGGCGATGATAGTGGACAGGTCAATCAAAGAAACAGCAATTGCAGAGGCGAAATCCGCCGGTTGCTACTTTGTTAATGGGGAAGAGAAAAAGAAACTTGGGGCTGCAATTCTTAAAGGTGGCAGAATAAATCCGGAAATAGTGGGAAAACCTGCTCCATGGATTGCCAACTATGCGGGATTTACTGTTCCGGAGAATATCAAAGTTCTTGTTGCTGAATGTGACAAGGTAGGGAAGGAAGAGCCCCTTTCATACGAAAAATTGTCTCCGATACTTGCTTTTTATACGGTTGACGGCTGGCTTGAAGGCTGTCATAAATGCATAGACCTCCTGCATTTCGGCGGGGTGGGGCATACAATGGTAATTCATTCGAACGACCGTGAGATTATAATGAAATTTGCTTTGGAGAAGCCTGCTTTCAGAATTCTATGCAATACTGTTTCCTCCATAGGGGCGGTTGGTTATACAACAGCACTTCTTCCATCCCTGACTTTGGGACCCGGAACATGGGGTGGCTCGATTGTTTCCGAGAATGTCAGCGCCAAACACCTTATGAACATAAAACATCTGGCATTTGAGGTGAATCCGGTAAATCACGGAAATTCTCTTTCGGGAATGGGTGATAATATTACCCGTTCGCAAAGCTATCTTCAGGAAATTGAGGAAAGACTGAGAGCAAGAGCGGGTAACCCGGTGATAAACCAGAATAATGCTGTGAAAGAAACTCCGAAAAAAGAAGCTAAAAACCCGGAGAGTTCGGGAGAGAAAGTGCTGACGGCGGCAGAAGTGCAAAAAATAATCGACGAGTTCAAGTTTTAGATGTTTGTTTATTCAGGATCCCTGCATATACATTCAAAATTTTCAGACGGTTCGGGCGAAGTTCGTGAAATAGCGAACCTCGCCAATGAATCGGGGCTCGACTTCATTATCCTTACAGATCACAACACTCTTAGAGCGAAAGATGAGGGGTACGAGGGATTTTACGGTAAGACACTTCTTATTGTGGGGTGCGAAATAAATGATAAAGAGAATAAGAATCACTACCTAGCCTTTGGAGTGGACAAGACCTTTTCAACAAGAATGCCGGCTGCGCAGTATGTAAAAGCTGTCAATGATGCCGGGGGAATCGGCTTTTTGGCACATCCGCACGAAAAACGGGACTCGATGGAGCAACACCCGCCTTATCCATGGACTGACTGGGAAATTTCAGATTTCACCGGAATAGAGATATGGAACCACATGTCGGAATGGATGGAAAACCTCACCGAGCAGAACAAATACAATTCTTTTGTACATCCACTCAGAACAATAGAGCGACCAGCCGAAGAAACTCTTGAGGTCTGGGACAGACTGAATCTGCAGCGGAAAGTAACAGCAATTGGAGGAATTGATGCCCATGCCCACCGGGTGAACCTGCTCGGATTTTTTGAAGTGGAGGTCTTCCCCTACAAAGTCCTTTACAGATCGATCAGAACCTATGTAATCCTTACTGAACGGATGTATCCCACTGATGACCCTGCTGTTCAGAACCATTATCAAAAGCTGATATTTGAGGCATTAAAAGAGGGAAGAAGTTTCGTTGCGAATTACTATCACGGGGATGCCACGGGGTTCAGGTTTGTTGCATCTGCGGGGGGGCAAAATTACAATATGGGTGATACGGTTCCACATGGCGAAAAAATCAATCTGCGGGTACTTGTACCTGCCCAGCTCGCCGTGATGAAACTTGTTCACAACGGCAGGATTATCGACGAGACTACGGGCAGTGATATCGAGTTCGTTGTATATGAAAAAGGGGTTTACAGGGTCGAAGTTTATCATGAGGGGAGAGGATGGATATTTTCAAACCATATTCGTGTAGGAATTTAAAGAAATTACGGTTATCTTTGTTATTCGCAATTTTTAGAATTTAGAAAGGTTAATAATGGCTAAACCTGTCAGCAAATTTAAACAAAAAGAAATCAAAAGAGAAGCATCGGTCGAACTGTATTACCGTGTTCTCGGCTGGTACGAAGAGAATAAAAAGATTGTTTTCGGCGGTCTTGCTGCATTTGTTATAATCATTGCAGCAATCGTGTTTTACGGAATTAACAAAAAGCAGAATGATGAAGCTGCAGGAACCGCTCTTACGCTCGTTCTTTCACAGTATGAATCAGGCGCGTATCTTCAGGCAATTGACGGTGACCCTGCCAAGAAAATTATCGGATTGAAAAAAATCGCCGAAGACTTTTCCGGGACCGAAAACGGTGAGGCTGCAAAAATATATGCCGCTAACTCATACAACTACCTTGGAAAACAGGAAGAAGCTTTCAAATATTACGATGACTATTCAGGCAGTAACCCGATTTTCAAAGCTGCGGCCGAAGTCGGCAAAGCGGGCTACTATGAAATGAAAAAAGAATATGAAAAAGCCGTGGAAGGTTATGAGAAGGCAGCAAGCTTTTCAAAAGACAATCCTATGAATGCACAATACCTTTTGAATGCTGCAATTGTTTACATCGAGATGAACAATAAAGAGAAAGCAAAAGATATTCTTATTACTTTAAAAACCGATTATGCAAAGTCGACTGTTATTCCTGAAGTTGACCGTTACATGTCGATAGTCGAATAAGGCAATAAAGATGAAGATTGATGCCATAGTTTTTGCTGCACATCCGGATGATGCCGAACTCTCGATGGGTGGTACCATCGCCAAACTTGCATCACACGGGATGAAGGTTGGAATAATTGACTGTACGAGGGGTGAGCTGGGAACCCGCGGTTCTGCCGAGATAAGACAACACGAAGCCATTCAGGCAGGAATTGTTTTGAAAGCTGAATTTAGAGACAATTTTAACATTCCTGATGGTGAGATACAGGTGAATCGCGAAAATCTGCTGAAGTTTATTCATGCGATCAGAAAATACAAGCCTAAAGTTATTTTTGCGCCATACTTTAATGACAGGCATCCTGATCATATCGCAGTGAGTCAGCTCGCAAAACAGGCATATTTCTATTCAGGTGTTGGGAAAATCCACACATTCGAAAATGAACATATGCAACCATCTTACAGACCTTCGGCTCTCTATTATTACATGCAGACTTATGAGTTTGAGCCTTCGTTTATAGTTGACATTTCAGGATACTTTGATACAAAGATGAAATCTGTAAAGGCGTTCTCGAGTCAGTTTTTTGACCCCAAAAACAAAGAGCCTGAGACATTTATCAGCAAACAAGGTTTTCTCGACTTCATTGAATCAAGATCAAAATTGTATGGATTCAGAATCGGGAAAGATTACGGCGAGGCTTTTTATTCAGAAGAGGCAATCGAACTTGATCTTGTGCATAAACTGAAACATTGATTTCTGTTCAAATATTAAAAAAGGCTGTCCCGCAATGAGACAGCCTTTTTAATTTTAAAGAACTGCAGTGAAGTTCGCGGAAATTCTATCTGCAAAGTCTCTTTACGATTTCAAGAGGGAACTGCGAATAGAGGATATCTTTTTCGGCGAGTTGGAAATCATTAAAATCGAATCCAGGCGCTACCGAGCAACCCACCAAAGAAAAGTCACCGCCATCTGCCACTTCTGCTGCAAACCAGACACCTCGAGTTATGGTAAACTGTGGTTCTGCACCATCTTCAAGTCCGAGTGTTGTTGTTATCACTCCTTTTCCCGGATGGAGGCAGTGCAACAGCACGGGAGAACCGTCGTAGAAATGCCATGTCTCGTCTGAATTTACCTTATGGAATGCGGAGAAATTCCCGGACACGAGCATAAAATATATCTGAGTGGAAAATGATCTGTTGCCACCATACCTTTCGGGAAGGGCAGATTTTTCAATTTCCTCGTCTGAACGGTATGTTTCACCAAAGAAACCTCCTTCCGGATGTGGGTTCAGATGAAGTTTCCCGATCCAGTATTCTTTGTTGCGGTTCAAGTATCAATTCTCCTGAGATGAGAAATCAGGCATACATTCTTTCAATTTCTTCAGCGTACTTCTTTTCGACAATCTTTCTTTTGATTTTCATTGAAGGTGTCATCTCTCCATCTTCGATCGTAAAAGCTCTTTCCATCAAGGCGAATTTTCTGACTTTTTCATAGCTCGCGAGAGGTTTCTGAATGTTTACGATTTCCTTTTCGTAAAGCTGAATGATCTCCTTTTTCTTTATGAGGTCAGGAACATCCACATATTCGACATTGTTGGCTTTGGCGAAATCCTTAAGATTATCATAATCCGGTACGATAAGCGCACTCAGAAAAGTTCGTTTATCGCCAATTAGCACAAACTGCTCTACATATTTGTTTGCGAGGAAAAGATTCTCAATTGGTGTCGGGGCTACATATTTTCCACCCGATGTTTTGAAAAGATTCTTTTTCCTGTCGGTGATGAGGAGGAATCCATCTGAATCAATATATCCGATATCTCCTGTGTGAAGCCAGCCGTCTTTTATGGTTTCGGCAGTTTCGTGCGGGAGTTTGTAGTAACCTTGCATGATGTTTGGTCCCTTGGCAAGGATTTCGCCATCATGATCATCAGGATGCTCCTTAACAATTTTCACCTGTACACCCGGTATTATTTTACCAACGGCTCCAAATTTGTATGCCTCAACTCTGTTCACTGCAATCACGGGGGAGGATTCAGTTAGTCCGTAACCTTCAAGTATCAATATTCCAAGTGCTTCGAAAAATTCACCGATTGGTCCGGGAAGTGCTGCTCCACCTGAGACGAAGAACTTCAGTCTGCCCCCGGTTCTTTCCCTGATTTTCTTAAGCACGAGAGCATCGGCAGCTTTATGCTTTAATTTAAGTGCCATTGGTATTTTGCCGGCTTTTTTGGCTTTGACGAAATCTTTTCCGACTTGAAGCCCCCAATGGAAAATTTGTTGCTTTTTCTCTGATCCGCTTTCTACAGTCTTGATTACCCGGGCATGGAATCTCTCAAAAAGTCTGGGCACAGCGGTCATGAGAGTAGGCCGCACTTCAACCATGTTTTGTGGGACGGTTTCAATACTTTGAGCGAAGGCGACCTGACTACCGGAAGCGAGTCCGAGATAAAATCCCGCCATTCTCTCAAAAATATGGCAGAGGGGGAGGAATGAGAGGAACACTTCGTTATGTGTAACTTCTATTACCTCGAGGACAGACAGTACATTGGAAACAATATTGTGGTGAGTCAGAAGCACACCTTTAGGTTCACCTGTAGTTCCGGAAGTGTAGATAATAGTACAAAGGTCATACTCTCTCACACGGGAACTCATTTCGACAAACAGACCCGGACTGAATTTTCTGTGTTCTTCTCCCATTTTCTGCAGATGTTTCAGTGAATAGAGGCCTGTAATTGAATCATCGGCATCCTTCTCGTTGATCACAATTATATTCTCTACGCTCGGGCACTGATCTTTTACCTTGAGATATTTCGAGAGCAACAGTTTATTGGAAACGACTACAACTTTGGCTTCAGAATTATTTACTATAAATCCGATATCATTTGGAGTGAGGGACGGATAGAGGGGAACATCCACAGCACCAATTCCGAGTATGGCAAAATCGAGCATCATCCACTCAGGCCGGTTTTCAGCGAGAAGGACAATTTTATCTCCCTCTTTTACTCCAATCGAGAGAAAACCGTGTGCCATCAGTTCCACTTCCGTCTTGACCTGCTGATAAGTGATATCCACATATTCTTTGCCGACTTTATGTTTCAGCATAACCTTCGAGGGGTCTTTGCCATAGTCATCTACAAGAATTCTGAATAGTTCAGGGATTGTTTTAAAATTTCTTGATGGTCCCATTAACTGCTTGTGCCTCGCATTTAATTGAAATGATTACCGGGAATTATTAATGTAAAAATACAAAAAATTGTTCATTTTAATTCTTATAAAATTCAACTTTGGTTACATATATCTTATGGTCGCTGCCTGTAAATATAATCGTACCGTCATTGGAAGCCGAAGGGAAAAGAGCAGGGGTCATAAATTCCTTTGTAATAATTGTTGATTCGCTTCTGTCGAACCGGGCAACCATGACCTCACTGTTCAGCAGTGTGTATCCGTCGTCTTCAGTCATCATGTACGCAAAATAATCATCGTTTATCCAGGAAGGATATTCACACTTCGGAAAGTTATATTCTTTTCCGGATTCGAGATCAAAAACAAAAATTCCATTGCCTGCGGAGTGAACGGCAAGTCTTTTCCCTGAAGGTGACCACTCTGCAAAGAGGACTTTTTCCTTCAATGAGGTTTGTTCCACTGCTCCCGGCTTCAGTTTCCCTGAAGGGTCGACGACAGTTAATCTTCCTTCGTTAATCGATGTGAAAAGATCATCAGAACGGTTTGAATTCCGTAAAATCTGACCGGTTCCGTTTTTCCCGCCGGTAGATATTCCATCTCCGAGAAGAGAGTAGAAGAAAAGATTGTTTGATTCGGGATCCAGTTCTGCAATTTGTGACAATCCTTTTCCATCGGTGTATTCAAAAAGGGAAACTGTCTTTCTGTCAGGGGTTGAATTGCTGTTTGTTTTAAACAGGAATCTCTGACCATCGCGATTCCACCTCATACCCCAACCGGAACCGGGAGAATTTTCTGTGATAATCTTCGATTTCCCTGTGGGGATTTCAAGGAGTTCAATTTTTGTATATCCCTTACCCGAGAGGAGGGCGTATTTCCCGTCAGGAGAGAGTTTTCCGAGTGAATACAGGGCATCACCATTTGTCAGGAGCACCGGGTTTATCGTCACCGAAATACCCTGGCCTAACAAAAGTGTTGCTGAAATAAGAGTTATAAATAATATTTTTTTCATTTTAATTTCCGGACTTATTTAAGGAGTAATATCTTTTGAACAGAATTCACATTATTTCCCGAAACATGGATAAAATAAGTTCCGGAGGGGAAATTGTTCATTTCCACATTGTAAGAATGTGAACCTCTGACAAGAGATCCATCATAAAGGGTTTGAATTTCTCTGCCAAGAATATCAAAGAGTTTGATCTTGTAGAGACCTTCTTCTGGAAGATTCACCGTCAGTTTTGTCGATGGATTGAAAGGGTTCGGATGTACTGTCATTGAAAATGAACCGGGGAGCAAGCCATCAGCCAAATCATCCACTGAAACAAAACCGCCAAAGTATCCCATAATCATGTCCACGAGCGCTTTTCGCTTGGTTGCATCGCCGATGGTTTCCACGGTAAAAGCCACATAAACAAGTTTACCGGGGTTTGTTCCTGAAGGAAACATACCATCAAATGCTACGGCTGCATTTTGAGTGGCATTATATCTAAGAATTGATGTGCTGCCATTAAGCGGGGCAATAACATCTGGCCAGTCTTCAGGATATGTCACTCCAAAAGTTGCAGAAAAACCATCAGTAAAAGTACCCGGAACACCCGATGCTGAAGGTGTATTGGGAGTCGGGTTGTCAGCTATATAAGAAGCTTTCAGAAACTGATTAAAAAATTCCTTGTCGGTGGTCGTGCCGCGACTGTCGAGATCCCATGCCACTTCAGAACCGGTAACGAAAAGCTTTCCGCCGTTTTGAAGGTATTCCTTCACAAATGTTTGTTCAGTTGTGGAGAAAGTTTCATCGAGGGTCGATTCATCACCTAAAAGCCAGAAAAGGTACTTAAACGGCTTTATTTGAGATGAAGAGGTAATAGCCATATTGGAGACAGTGGAAAACCTGAGCAGAGACTCACCCAAAATTTCACCGTAATAAGAAGTGAAATTGTGGTAAGGTTGCTGCCAGCTTCCGGAGCCGCGATAACGGTTGAATCCGTCAACCACTAATACCTGGTCACCACTTCCGGTGGTGAGAGCTCCATAAACTTTTGAGATTGCCGGACTGATACCGAAGAGATTTTTGGCTTTAAGGGCAACATAATAAGTCTGGTTAGCCGTTAGTCCCGAAAGGATATGGGTAGTAACATTCCCGGCTATTGTCTTGTAAGGGTTTCCTGTGGGGATGGCACCTGTTTCTGAGAGGTAAATCATGATCGAATCCACGAGTCCAGCGGGTTGTTCCCATCTTAGATTAAGAGCGCCCTCAGATGCAGTAACAGACAATAATTTCACAATCGGAGGAGCATCGGCAGAACCGCTGAGGAGATTTTTTTTGTTGATTTTACCGGCTGTTATTGTGACAGTCGTGTTTGTTGTATCCAGATTTGAATAGACCGAGATCGGGTAGGTACCGGGCGCGAGAGAATCGAATCTGTAAAAACCGTTTCCGAGAGAGTCAACGAGATAAGTTTTGTTAAGCGATGTGAGTACGACTCTCACTCCTTTTACGGGATTGCCTGTGGTCAGATTTGTAACGATTCCGACGAGACTTCCGTGTGAAGGGAGTGGTTTTTTGTAATATTTCAGGTAAGACAGGTAGAGTGCTTCAGCCTCTGTCATCAGATAGTCAAGATTAGCCAGTCTTGCCGCTTCAGCAGGGAAATCGAAAAAAGAACCCTCGCTGAGGACCCCGGGCATTGCCAGATCATTCAGTACACCCAGATTGTAGCCGAGGAAGCAGTAGTCACCACGGGGGTATCCTACAGTTGTCTGAAGTCCTGCAAAAAGTTCTGCTGCCATATAGACAGACATACTGTCAGCAGTTCCAGGCCACTGCGGATTACCGTTAGGGCATAACGAGTTGTTCAACTGTTCAAACAATACGAGAGAGTAATTGCTTGTTCCCTGGAAGGCGTTGTGATGAATGGAGTGAAAAAAATCGACATTGTTGTTGTTTGCTACTGCTTCTCTCTCCGAGAGGGTGAGGCAGGCACCGAGCGAATCGAAATCACCTCTCGTCGAAAAAACCGTTGCACCATCCCTTTGCAGGTACCTTTTGAGGTAGGGCATGACGATATGGTTTACATAGGCTTCAAACCTTTTTGTTTCAGGCTCGCAGGTTGCACTCTTAGGACTGCCGTGTCCGGGATCGAGAGCAAATTTCTTACCCGCAAAATTCTGAGAAAATGTTGAAATTGTAACAATTGTCAGAAAAAATATAAAATAGTGTAGCCGCATTTCGAAAACCTTTTATCCAAATATGTATCATATAAAGTTACGGATAACCAAGCTAATATCAAAGGATTGCGGTTCATTTTTAAGGGATACAAGGAGAGTGACGGAGGATCAAATAAAAAAGGCTGCCCTTTTTGAGACAGCCTTCAAACTTTTAGATGCAGTAAAATGAAATTACTTAAGGTAAGTCATTTTTCTGGTAAGAGTGGTGTTTCCCATTTTCAATTTGTAGAGATAAACTCCAGACTGAAGAGGGGCAGCATTAAATTTTATGCTGTAGGTTCCGGTTGACTGGAACTCATCCACGAGAACTGCGACTTCAACTCCGAGGAGGTTATAGACTGAAAGTCTTACCTGACCCGCATTTGGAAGATGATAGCTGATGGTCGTTTCAGGATTAAACGGATTGGGATAATTTTGTTCCAATACAAAACTGCGTGGATTATCTCCGTTACCTTTAGGCGTACTTGCCTTGGTTTCCGTCTTCATCGAGGGAAGACCAGCCACCACCAGTAAGGTGGCTAAAATTATAATTGTAAAAAATCTTTTCATGATTAAACCTCTATAGTCTGTATCGTTCTCATTCATTCACTAATAACGCTACAAAAAATGTGCCAAAGTAAAATTTAAGTAATAGATCGCCTTTTATCGCTTTTAGACGCTGTTTGTCTTTGTAAAGTTTTACGGGTTGCCCTTAATTATGTACACCCGTCCAAAAATGTGTACTATGTACAATGCAAATATAATTTAAAAACAGGTCATTATGCAAAATAATTCCATGAAAGGATAAATTTTATTTTGGACGGAAATAATTTCGTGATGCAGCGCATTCAGCCCTTCTTTTTCCAGACCGGGAATTCGATTAATGATTGTAAGGCAAACAAAAAAAAGTGGTATTTTTGAAGATGAATTAAAGCAGAATTTGGATGACACATTGAAAATAATTGATTTAAGAAGCGACACAGTGACAAAACCTTCGCCCGGGATGAGAAAGGCGATGTACGAAGCTGAAGTTGGGGATGATGTATTTAAAGAAGATCCGACAGTAAATGAATTTCAGGAGTATGCGGCAGACCTTCTGGGATTTGAATCAGCCCTCTTTGTTTTCAGCGGTGTTATGGGTAACCAGTTGTGCCTCAAAACCCACACTCAGCCGCATGATGAGGTGATTTGTGACGCTGAATCGCATATTTTTTATTATGAATCAGGCTCTCCCGCAGTTTTAAGCGGCTTACAGTTGTTTCCTGTCTTTACAAATGACGGTATCATGACGCCCGAACTGGTTGCCCCCGCAATCAGACCAGTCGAAGCCTACTACATGCCGAGAACCAGAGTAATTGCACTCGAAAACACACATAACAGAAGAATGGGGAGGGTTTATCCTCTCGATAACATAAAAAAACTTGAAAAATTTGTACATGACAAGGGATTTATTTTTCATCTGGATGGTGCAAGAGTTTGGAATGCTGCCGTGAATCTCGGCGTGGAGCCAAAAGAAATTACTTCTCACTTCGATTCAGTTTCCTGTTGTCTCTCGAAAGGTTTGGGAGCTCCTGTCGGATCTGTCATTGCCGGGAACAGGGACTTTATTAAAGAGGCATTCAGGTTCAGAAAGGCGTGGGGAGGTGGAGCAAGACAGGTTGGAGTATTGGCAGCAGCCGGACTCTATGCGTTAAAAAATAATATTATCCGACTTCAGGAAGACCATGAAAATGCCGGATATATGGCAAAAGAACTCGCGAACATGCCCCAATATGAGATAGATTCAGATGCTGTTCAAACAAATATTCTCATTTTCAAACACAGAACAAAATCACCCGAGGTACTGATGGCGGAGTGTGAGGCGGAAGGTCTTCGTTTCCTTCCCGGTCCAATCGGTACAGTCAGGGCGATAACGCACATGGATGTGAATAAAGATCAGATCAGCGAAGCACTAAATATATTGTGGAGATTGTAACTATGTTTGAGTACAATGGACATAAATTTTATCATGTCACAAAGTTGAAAGTCAGATTCCACGAGGTTGATATGCTGGGAGTATGCAACAATGCTGTTTATGTTTCATTTTTTGAACAATCCCGTCTCGAATATCTGAAAGAGACAGGATTGATTCCGGAGAAGGGTTTGTTTAGTGATGGTTTCGATTTTTTCATGGTGAGAAATGAGATTAACTACAGAAGACATTCAAAATATGATGACGAACTCGAGATTTATACAAGGATATCCTACATAGGTAATTCCTCTTACGGATTTGAACATGTAATTGTGAACACCACTTCAGGAGAGGTGGTGGTGGACGGTTCCGGTGTTGTTGCTCAGGTCGATCAAAAAACTGGTAAAACAGCTCCCTTGAGTGACGAATTTACAACAAAAGTTGGAACATTTGAGAGAAGAAGTTTTGACAGGAGTAAAAAAGCATGAAAAGAATTGTTTTTGATATAGAGACTGTCGCACTACCGTGGGAGTCATTTTCTCCCAGCCAGCAGGAATACCTCCTGAGAGATGCAGAAAAAGAAAAAACACCGGAAGACAGGGAACGAAAACAGGCGGAACTGAAAGACTGGACAGCATTGTATCCCTTTACATCGAAAGTTGTGGTAATCGGGATGTATTATGTGGAACAGCAAAAAGGATATGTTTTTTATGAGAATGAGACCGAGGAAGTGTGGCAGTCGGAGGAGACCGGTTTTAGCTACAAGGGATTGCCCGAGCGGGAAATTCTGATAAAGTTTTGGGAATTTGTTTCAAAAGTTGATCAACTTATTTCGTTTAACGGCAGGGGATTCGATGTTCCTTTTCTTATGTTGCGGTCGGCACTTCTCGGAATAAAACCTTCGAAAAATTTGATGGGGAACAGGTTCGACAGCAAGCTGCACCTCGATCTTCTCGAACAGTTATCATTTTATGGTGGATTCCGCAAATTCAATCTCGATTTTTACTGCCACAGTTTTGGAATTAAAACTCCCAAATCGAAAGATGTTTCAGGTTCTGAAGTAAAAAACATGTATCATGAAGGGAGAATAAAAGAAATTGCTGAATATTGCGGAAGGGATATTTATGCGACATATCAACTCTATGATATTTGGCAGCAATATCTTGCGTAAAATTAAACCCGGAAATTTTGAAACCAATGGAATTGACGAATGAAAGAACCTGAAGTAACACTTGAACTCTCTCTCGAACACGGACTCACCAAAGAAGAATATGAAGATATTTGCAACCGTTTGGGAAGGACACCCTCATTCACCGAGCTGGGGATTTTCAGTGTAATGTGGAGTGAGCATTGCAGTTATAAAAATTCCATTAAGCTGATAAAAACATTACCCAGAAGTGGTGGCAGACTCCTTGTGGGAGCCGGGGAAGAGAATGCCGGACTTGTGGATATTGGAGACGGTTACGCTATAGCATTTAAAATTGAAAGCCATAATCATCCGTCTGCGGTCGAACCTTATCAAGGAGCGGCCACCGGTGTCGGAGGAATTTTAAGGGATATCTTCACTATGGGTGCCCGACCAATCGCTGCCCTGAACTCACTTCGGTTCGGATCACTTGATGATGACAGAACGAGATACCTTTTCAACGGGGTGGTTGAGGGTATAGCTGATTATGGAAATTGTTTCGGTGTTCCGACAGTAGCCGGAGAAGTCTATTTTGACGAATGCTATCACGGTAACCCTTTAGTAAATGCGATGGCTGTCGGAGTTGTCAAACATGGAATGACAGCTTCAGCCACTGCTGAGGGAGCGGGAAATCCTGTGATTATAGTGGGTTCATCCACAGGACGGGACGGGATTCATGGTGCTACATTCGCTTCCGAAGAAATTTCGGAGAAAAGTGAGGCAAAGCGTCCATCGGTTCAGGTTGGTGATCCGTTTACTGAAAAGCTGTTGCTCGAGGCAAGTCTGGAAGTCATTAGAAAAGGTTATATTGTAGGAATTCAGGATATGGGGGCGGCGGGAATCTCCTGTTCCACTACCGAAATGAGCGGGAAGGGGAACCACGGGATGGTAATCGACCTGTCAAAAGTGCCTCTTCGTGAAACCGGGATGACAGCCTATGAGATAATGCTTTCCGAAAGTCAGGAGAGAATGCTCGTAGTTGCGAAAAAAGAATTTGAGAAAGATGTAAAAGAAGTTTTTGAAAAATGGGATCTTCATTGCGAAACAATCGGGGAAGTTACTGCAGACAGAAGAGTAAAAATCTTTTACAACAGTGAGTTAAAAGCCGATGTAGATCCTTACGATCTCGTACTTGGAGGTGGTGCTCCGCAATATGACAGAGAGACCCGGAAACCACTTTATTTGGAGGAAACAGCAAAATTCCAAAAAACAGAACTTCCCGTTCCCGGAGATCTGAAAGCTGCAGTTCTGAAGGTTTTGTCGTCTCCGGTGATTGCATCCAAAAAATGGGTTTACAGGCAATATGACAGTATGGTTAGAACCAATACAGTAAAAGGTCCGGGAACAGGTGACGCTGCTGTGGTATACCTGAAAGACACCAATAAAGCAATTTCAGTGAAAACAGATTGTAACTCAAGATTCGTTTATCTTGATCCAAAGGAAGGAGGCAAACTCGCCGTTGCCGAGGCAGCGAGAAATGTCGTATGCACAGGTGCCATTCCCCTCGCAATCACAAATTGTTTGAATTTCGGAAATCCGTACAAACCTGAAATTTACTGGCAATTCAAAGAAGCTGTCACAGGAATGGGTGAGGCATGCAGGTTTTTTGATACACCCGTGACAGGAGGAAATGTCTCCTTTTATAACGAGTCACCTGATTCTGCTGTATATCCGACACCTGTAGTGGGAATGCTCGGGTTAATTGAAGATTTGTCCCACATAACAGGGATGCACTTCAAAAATGAGGGAGATCTCATAATTATTGCCGGAGAAGATGCTGAAGAAATTGGCGGTTCCGAGTATTTAAAAATCATTCACAATTTGGTAAAGGGAACACCTCCGGTTTGTGATCTGGAGAAAGAGAAAAAGCTGCACGATTTCACTCTTGCAGCCATCAGGGCGGGGTTTGTTAATTCAGCACACGATGTGTCTGAAGGTGGAGTCGTGGTCACAATTATTGAGTCGTGCATTGCAGACCCGGAGAGACCTGTTGGAGCGGAGGTCATTCTCCCCGGCACACGCGAAGATTTCGCCCTCTTTTCCGAAACCCAGGGGAGAATTGTCTTTTCAATTGCACCGGAAAACCTGAAGAAGTTAGAGTCATTGGCACTCGATAAGGGTGTAGCTGTCAGGGTTGCCGGGAAGACCGGGGGAAAAAGTGTAAAAATTAATGACATTGAATTTGAGATATCGGAGCTAACAGAAAGATATTATGAAGCTATTCCGGCACTTATGGCACGAAAAAGTTAAGCCATTTTTTAAAATATTTGTTTTGATATTTGATGGAGTGTTCGTTTTTGAACCTGAAATGTTCAGGAAGAAATCGACCTATAACCGGGTTAACAGGCTTTACAAAATTTATGTAGAGTGGATATTAAGATTTATTGACAGATTTGATCAGCATCATGTCTTTCTTTTTTCGGGAGCGCTCGCTTTTTCTCTATTCTTGTGTATAATCCCGATCACACTGATCATGTTCTTTATTTTGGGAAATTTTCTGACCTCGGTAGAATTTGTTGGCAGGATAAACACATTCATTGATGCATTGATACCTTATCAGAGTTATGCGGAATTTGCGAAGACTATGATTGGCGGCAGAATCGAGGAGCTTGTGGAGTACAAAAATGTCGCCGGAATCATCGGTTTTAGTGCATTACTTTTTGCTGCGTCCGGCTTTTTCTCAAGTATCCGGACAGTTTTGCACAATGTTTTTGATGTACCTGAGCAGAAAAACATAATCATCTCGAAACTCGTTGATTTTCTTCTGATACTTGTGATGATTGTTCTGTTTTTTGCGATATTTCTGATCTTGCCGGCTTTGATGGTTCTTCAGAGGATTGCGCTTGAGATGCCATTTCTGGGGCTGCTCGACTCGGTGTTGCTTAAGGACACTTTTACAGTTGCGGTTTCTTTTTTATCGATTTTTATACTCTTTTATTTCTTTTACAGGATTGTTCCTTCAAAAAAGATAAGGAAAGTTTCATTGTTTGTCGGAGCCATGATTGCAGCCGGACTATGGATACTTGCAAAGTTTGCATTCGGATATTACATCGACAATGTGGCTTCATTCGGTCAGATTTACGGGACTTATTCTCTTCTGATAGTGATAGCGTTCTGGATCTATTACACTAACATGGTTTTTATAATCGGAGCAGAGCTGGCAAGACTGTACGATGAGAATGTGAAAGTAAAACAAAAAAAATCAAAATTTATTGCGATCAACACCATGCTTCGCTGGCTGGATGATCAAACGATCAATAAAAAGTGAAAATATTGCATATAATTGCAAGAATGTCCGACAGAGATTTTGTTCTGTCAGTATCTATTTATTATATTTAACAGTTATTCTAAAAAAGTTTATGCTCAATTAGGAGTCAGATAAGTTTATGAAATTTGATTGGTCTCAATTCAAAGGAAAATCTGTACATGTTACCATGTTTGAAAATTACGGACTGGTAACCGATTCTTTCTCTAATACTCCCGTATATGAGATCGTTTTCAAGATGGGGAAGCTTGAAGCCACTTACGATGACGGCTTGCTTCTGAGGAACGAGAGAGAGAATGGTGAAACGGTAAGGATATTTATTCCTTACAATTCGATTAAATGTGCAGAGATACAAGAGTAAAAATAAATTTTGCTCTTTTAGCTGATCAGAAATTTAAATTGAAGAGGAATTTCAGACACCACTTCAAAAGTTTCAAGAAAAGTGGCTCCAACATTTTTAAAATTTGAGGGGTATGGTACCGGTTGCCCGGGTGATTCATGCCCTCATTTTCCCGCTCAATTCTTTCCTCAAATAAACAAGACAGAAATTCGATGAAAAAGATAAAAACCGGCGTAATTGGTACAGGCCATCTTGGCACTCTCCATGTCAAGATGCTTAAAAATATTGAATCAACGGAGCTTCTGGGGGTATATGATACTTCCAAAGAAAGAGCAGAAAAATGTGCGAATGAATTTGGTATCAAGGTTTTTGCCACTCTCGAAGAACTGGTTCTGGAATGTGAAGCGGCTTCGATCGCCGTAACCACCACAGCACATTACAGTGTAGCCAGATTTTGTCTCGAACACGGGCTTGATGTATTTATAGAAAAACCTGTAACAGCAACAATTGAAGAAGCGGAAAAACTCGTTGCACTGGCAAAAGAAAAGGGAAAACTGATACAGGTCGGTCACATAGAAAGGTTTAATCCCGCAATACTCGCCGTAGACAAATATAATCTCGAACCAAAATTTATTCAGACAGACCGGCTCGCACAATTCAACCCCAGAGGTACAGATGTGGCAGTGGTTCTCGATTTAATGATCCACGACATCGATATCATTCTCAGCCTTGTTAAGAGTGAAGTGGTGAAAGTGGATGCAAGCGGGATAGCTGTAGTGTCCCCAACCACCGACATCGCAAACTGCAGGATAGAATTTGCTAACGGAGCTGTTGCCGTGGTTACTGCAAGCCGCATTTCACAAAAGAAAATGAGAAAAATGAGGCTCTTCCAAAAGGATAATTACATCACTCTCGATTTTATTACCGGTACAACTGAGATATACAGACTTGTATCGCCGAGCGAACCGTCAGGAGCTGCCTTCTCATTTGGTCTTATCGGAGTAGGTGCCAATGCAAAAAGTGTGGTTTATGAGCAGGCGGAAGCTCCGAAGGTGAATGCACTGGAATATGAACTCGAACTTTTTATTAAAGCGGTAATTGAGAGGACTACCCCGGTGGTGTCAGGCGAAGACGGACTGAAAGCATTGCAGGTCGCTCATATGATCGGTACAAAAATTGAAGAATCGATTCATAAAATAAATTCAAATATGGAAGCATAATTCAATAATAATGAATCGCTTTTTTTTATTACTGATTATTCTTGGTGCGGTTGCATCTTCTCCTCTCTCGGGAAGTACCGGGCTGCAGTTTCAACCGGAAAGAGACAGCATTCCACAGGGAAATGATTCACTCTCTCTGTTTGCCGATACCGTTCTCACGAAGGATTCAGTAACGAAAAGCGACATTGACACCCTGATATATTCTTCTGCTACTGATTCCATACTTTTCTTTACAAAGCAGAAACGGATGGAGATTTACAACAAAGGATTGATAAAGTATCGAACGACTGAACTCAGAAGCGGTAAAATTATCGTCCATTTCGAGTCCTCCAATGTTGATGCCTACGGAAGTTATATTGACAGCGCCGGTTACAAGGTAGTTAAGCAGCTTCCCGAACTGATTGACGGGAAGGAGAAATATAACGGCGAAGTAATGAAATATAATTTCAAGACCAAAAGAGGTTATATAACATTTGCATCGACCACTAATCAGGAGGCTTCTTACTCGGGCGTAAAAATCAAGAAAATGGATGAAAAAAACTATTTTGTTGAGGGGGGATTTTACACCACCTGTGAACACAACCCGCCCCACTACGGCTTTAAGTGTACAGAAATGAAGGTAATTCCGGATGAACAGTTAATCGGAAAGTGGATCTGGCTAACTTTCGGAGGTGTACCTTTTCCGGTGCCACTCCCCTTTGCTGTTATCCCGTTGCAGAAGGGAAGAAGGTCTGGACTGCTTACACCTGCGTTCGGAAACAGAACCGGTTACGGAAGGTATCTCTCCAGGTTTGGTTATTACTGGGCTATCAACGATTATATGGATCTGACAACGACCGGAGATTACTACACCCGTGGCGGATGGGGTATAAATGGAAATTTCAGATATGTGAAAAGGTATGATTTCTCGGGTTTTTTGGAGGCAGGGTACTCAAATTTAAACCAGGGAGAGTCAACAGATCCCGACAGAACGGATGAAAAAAACTGGCGTTTGAGACTGGTTCACAATCAGCCGCTGACCCCTGATTCCAGAATAGATGCCAATATCGAGTTTCTTTCCAGCAATTATATCAAACAGAATTCCTCGAACTATAATGATCTTTTACGGAATAACATCTATTCCAATATCTCATATTTCCAGAATTTTGAAGAATTCGGGGCAGGTCTCAGTGTGAATTACAGCAGGGAACAGGATTTGCAGACCGGCAATATCAACGAGATTTTGCCGAATATTTCCTTTTCGAAGTCTGTTTTCTATCCTTTCCGGAGTGCTGAAATCAAAAATGATGAAGCCTGGTATGAAAAACTCGGAATAAGTTATTCCGGACAGTTGCAGAATAACCGCAAAAATACCGATGGTGTTTTGGATGTGCGGGGTGGAGTTAGACACAGTCTTAATTTCTCACTCTCTCCAAAGATAGGGTACATCAATGTGACTCCTAATGTGAGCTATCAGGAATTGTGGTACAACAAGCAGATAGAACGAACATCGATTTACATTCCTGACGGCAGCAGTGCGAACATGATGAGTTCCTATAATTACTCATTGATGTCGTCAAATGCCCTGAAAGATTCAATTATTACGAATGATGTCGATAAAATCGGATTTGTCAGGACTTTTCGTGTGGGGATATCAGCAACCACCAAGCTCTATGGAATTTTCCCGATAAACACTTTCGGAATTTCCTCTCTTCGTCACACAATCATACCCACTTTGAGTTACGACTATCAGCCTGATTTTTCCCTGGATGGCTGGGGTTATTTTGGTGCATATACAGATGCAACAGGGAGGGTTGTAAAGTATAACAAATATGAGAGAGAAATCTTTGGCGGAGCATCGACAGGCGAGCAGCAAAGCATGCGGCTCGGACTGTCCAATATTTTTGAAATAAAGACAAAACCTGATCCGACAGATACCACTTCCAAAGAAAAGAAAATCCAGTTGCTCAATGTTAACGGCGGGATTTCATATAACTTTGCAGCGGATTCCCTAAAACTTTCAAATCTTTTTCTCGATTACAGGACTCAGGTGCTCGATTTTCTGAGCCTTTCCGGTTCAGCAGTGTTCAGTCCTTATGTCTGGGATGCAAACGGCAGGGAAATTAATAAATTTCTCATAGCCGAGGGGCAGGGGTTGCTGCAGTTGCGAAACTTTAATTTTTCAGCCTCAGCCACTCTCACGGGAGAAAGGATTGCTGACGGGACAAAAAAAGATTCTGTTAATGTGGAGCAAAAAGTTTTTTATCAGAACAGGAATTATCAGGGACTTTTTGCGGAAGTTGACCCCGATTTCTCCATCCCGTGGTCGTTGAATCTGTCATTTAATTACAACGAGAACAGGGTTACACCCGTTCAGATCTTAAAATACACGACCCTCCGGGCAGATTTAAATTTCAACCTGACCAAATTCTGGAAATTTACGCTTGGGGGAAGTTATGATTTTGAAAACAAGGAGTTCGCAGCACCGCAAATAGTCGTGAGCAGGGATCTCCATTGTTGGATCATGAATTTTGTGTGGAATCCTGTCGGTACTTATACAGGCTACAGATTTGAAATAAAGGTTAAAGCCCCGCAATTGCAGGACCTTAAACTTGAAAAATCTGATAATTTCTTCAGTGGAAGACGGTAGGTTTTTACTTATCAGTTATGACTTATAAGTTATTATTTTTTATTTGTAGTTGACGAACTGGACGGGGAAAGGGAAATCCTTCTCTTTCACGAGTTGCTGAACAGCCTGTAAATCATCAATCTTCGATCCTGTAACCCTCACCTGCTCATCCTGGATCTGAGCATTTACCTTAAGTTTTGAATCTTTTATAAGCTTCGTGATCTCTTTTGCGTCATCCTTTGAGATACCACTTCTAAGGTCGATTTTCTGCCTGAGAGTTCCCGCAGCAGCAGGTTCGGCTTCATTCATTTTTAATACCTTGATCGACATTCCTCTCCGTATGAACTTTGTCTGAAGAATATCTATACTCTGGCTGAGAGAGTAGTCATCCTTTGTATGGATGGTAATACTCTTGTCTTTTTTTGAAAGTTCAATGGTGGTGTGAGACTCTTTCAGGTCATATCTTTGGATGATTTCTTTGAGTGCCTGATTGACTGCGTTGTCAACTTCCTGAAAGTCCACTTCTGAAACTATATCGAATGAATGATTTGATGCCATAATTCCATCTATTATTTATTTGGTCGGGGTGGAGGGATTTGAACTCTCGACCTCGTCGTCCCGAACGACGCGCGCTAACCGGGCTGCGCTACACCCCGAAAAACAGAACGCAAATATATTGAAAAATCGAGAAATAAAAAAACAGCGAAGTTATGCGGAGTCAGACATCCGATATGATGCAATTTTTTAAGTAAATTTAGTAATTGTATAAAATAATTGGACTTATGTTTAAAAAAAATCGGGATGGTGACGAAAATTGTTTGTGTAAGGTTTATTTTTTATTAGATTGCAATGCATAATTGCTAAAAATAGGAAAGCACCCGGTATGAAGAAACTTCTGCTACTTACAACAATTATTCTTGTCTCGATAACCCTTGAGTCATACGGACAGGTCTATACCGACCAATGGCGTTTTGGTTTTGGTGCGATGTATCCAAGACTGATAGGCACGGATGCCGGTGGTAAAGAGTTTAACTTTGGCGGTGGACTGAGCATTCAGCTTGATCTTTCCGAGCATGCCGGGTTAAGACTCAAACCATTTTATACTCATCTTGAATCCCAATCTACCAAGAAAAGTACTTCTGACCTGATTGGTACCGGATTCGCACTCAACTATTACTTCATCCCGGGTTACGCAGTTACTCCATACTTAACCCTTGGGTTTTCCGGATTTCTGCAGCAGATAAAGAACGCAACCGACGGTAAAGATGAGGGAGTGCTCGATTATACTACAGATCTTGGATTTGGACTTGTTTTCAAGGATTTGCTTGGCAAAAACTGGGATTTAAATGCAGAAATTTCCTACCATTCAGTCACAAACGACAGACTTGACGGCACTAACGGTCTGATTGGCGGTATGCTGGGTGGCAGAAGAGATTCGTACATGAATTTTGGTCTCGGAGTGTTGTATAACTTTGGATTTGGTCCCAAGAGTAAATATTTTGCGGGAGCTGATCCGAAAGATAAGACCGCTCCGATGGTGGAGAGATATCCCGTCTATAAAAATAGTTGGCTGTTTGGTTTTGGTTTTGCGTATCCCAGATTCGCAGGTACCGATGAACTTGGACAGGAATTCGGATACGGCGGATATGTTGAAATTTCCAAGAAGTTCAACGAGTATGTCACAATTCGTTTGAAGCCTTCATATATTCACATGCCCGGATCCAACAAAGGACAAAGCACGGACATGGTGAACGGCCAGGTGGATATCCTTTATAAATTTATTCCGAACGAGCCTGTCTCTCCCTACATCGGTATGGGAGGAAGTGCTTACATGTATTCGGTAAACAAACCGGCAAGCACTTCAATTAAAGACGGCGCATGGCAGTTTGATTATGGATTTAACCTTATTCTGGGAGCAGACTGGAAACTTTTCTCAGAAGGTTATTCAATTACCACTGAGGTTGGTTACATGACAGTGTCTCATGACCGTTTGGATGGACTGATTAACATGAGTTCACCCGTGGGTGGTTTCCTTGGTGGTCCTTACGACAGTTACATGACATTCTCATTAGGTCTGAACATGTATCTCGACAGGGGTGACAAGGCTGATGCACCATTGCTTTACGGCGGAATTATTGAGCAAAAAGATAAGGACAAAGACCCCAAGAAGGATGACCCCGGCAAAAATGATACCAAATATGAGCCGGTGGATTATGCCAAAATCGAGGAAATTGTAAAGAAATATCAGACCGATCCAATTGACTACAATAAGATAGAAGATATTATCAAGCAGTACTCCGGCAAGGATCAGACACAGAGCTGGGTATTGTACGGTGTGAATTTCGACTTCAGTTCGGCTAAACTTCGTCCCGAATCATATCCGATTCTCAACCATGCTGCACAGATACTGCTCGCAAATCCAGGTCTTCTAATAGAAATTGGAGGTCACACCGACGCTGTGGGTGACGATAACAGTAATTTATCACTTTCGCAAAACAGAGCTGAATCTGTGAGATCTTATCTGATCGAAAAAGGTGTGGAAGCTTCCAGACTAACAGCGAGAGGTTATGGCTCCACCGTCCCTGTTGCTGATAATGGTACTGCAGAGGGAAGAGCGATGAACAGAAGAGTCGAATTCAAGGTTTTGAACTGATTTTCAGAAATATCAGTTTGTAAGTATTATTAGTTTTTCTAAGTTTTTACGGTTATATTTGTTCTTGAATATTTTTTGTGGCTGAAACTTCCCGTGCAGTTTGTCTGGTTTATCACGCTTCAGGCACGAGAGTTTTTTATTAAAGATAATGACAAGGAGTTGTTGTGAGAAAATTTTTAGTTGTTATCCTCTTGATGTTTGCATCACTTGGATACGCACAGACATATGAAAACGGATGGGCAGTTGGTCTGTCTGCAACTTCACCAAGAATGTTTGGAGACACATATGGTGAAGATCTTGACCTTGGGGCAGGACTCTCCTTAACGCGTGAGTTCGATGCATATAATGCATTCAGAGTAAAATTGAGTTATCTCAAGTTCACTTCCAAAGGTGCTCCGTTGGGTGTTGTGAACGGTCCCTCTACCGATGCCGTTACTTTTGGGATTAATTATCTGATGACCTTCAACCCTTGCACCGACTTCATAAAAGTCTACGGTGGTGCCGGATTTGCTGTCACAGCCTACAAAGTTACTAATCCTGTGAGATTCGTTTCAGATAAAACCAGCTTGAATGAGATTGCTCTGACAGTTAATTTAGGTGTAAATCTTCCTGTCTCAAAGGATTTTTCTACATTTCTTGAGCTTGGTCATCATACATTGTCGACCGATAAATTTGACGGATTGATGGGACCAAATGGTGGACTTTTCGGTGGAACTTTGGACAGTTACACTACACTCGATCTTGGTATCATGTATTATTTCTCGAGAGGTAAAGAAACGAAAATCTGCGATTTACCAAAAGGCGTTTCCAATGAGATCGACTACAAAAAAATCGAAAAAATGATTAATGATGCAAAAGTGACTCCTCCTCCTGCACCCGAGATCGACTACAAGAAGATTGAGGACATGATCAAGAAAAACAAGCCTGAGAGCACTAAACCTGATGCTATCGATCATGAAATCGTGCTGGTTGGTATCAACTTCGATTCCGGTTCCGCAGAAATCAAATCCGAAAATTTTGCAATTCTTGCACAGAATGCCGCTCAACTGATTGCCAACAAAAAAGTCAATGTTGAGATAATCGGAAACACTGACAGCAAAGGCGACCTTAAAGGTAACAACCCGCTTTCAGTAAAGCGTGCTCAGAATGTGAAAGATTACCTTGTATCAAAAGGTGTGGAAGCTTCAAGAATGACCATCAAAGGTGTTGCTGACACTAACCCTGTTGCAGACAACTCTACCAAAGAAGGAAGAGCCCTCAACAGAAGAGTTGAATTTAGAATAATCAAGTAATAACATTACTTTTGAAATTACGAAGAGGCTGCCTCAACCGGGGCAGCCTCTTTTTTTATTCTTTTATCAACCAAATAAAAGTCTTACAATAAATACTGCCATAAGAAGACCGGTAACATCAGCAATAAGTCCTGCAGGGAGTGCATGCCGGGTTCTTTTTACACTTACCGAACCGAAATAAACCGCCAATACATAAAAAGTGGTTTCTGTACTTCCGAAGAAGGTGGATACCATCAGTCCAAGAATGGAATCGGGACCGTGTGTCTTGATTATTTCGGTCATTATTGCGATGGATCCGCTTCCTGACAGTGGTCTCATCAGCGCCATTGGAAGTGCTTCTGCAGGCATTCCGACGAGACTCGTAACAGGAGTAAGCACCCAAACAAGAAGATCCATTCCACCGCTCGCTCTAAAAATTCCGATTGCAACAAGCATGGCTACAAGATAGGGGATAATCTTAAGTGCTACTCCAAATCCCTCCTTGGCACCCTCAATAAAAGTCTCATAAACCTTTACTTTTTTCAGAATACCGATAAGAACGAAAGTAAAAATGATCAATGGAATCGCCAAGGCTGAAAATGTATCAATGATTCCTTTCAAAATTGCAGTGTCGAAACCGGTCGAAGGGAGTGAAATTACATTTGAAGTAAAAAGATAGATTAGAACAGCCAGGACAGGAAGGATAAAAATTGCTTTTTTAGCAACTTTTTTCAGAAACTCAACACCTTCTTTCCGGTCAGCAGAGAACTTTTCGAGAGTTTTAACCGCTATAAGTCCGGCTGTGGTGGCACATGCAGATGCAAAGAGTGAGGTTCCGATGATTACTGCAGGCTGAGTAGACCCTGCGGCTGCTCTTACAGCTATTGCCGTGGCAGGTATTAGAGTCATTCCTGCAGTGTTAATTGCCAGAAAAGTACACATTGCGTTGGTTGCAGTTCCTTTTTCCGGATTTAATTTATCCAGCTCCTCCATTGCCTTTAAACCGAATGGAGTCGCTGCATTGGAGAGACCCAGAAAATTAGCCGAAATATTCATAATGATTGATCCAATTGCAGGATGATCATGCGGGACATCAGGGAAAAGCCTTTTAGTAACAGGTTTCATCGCAATTGCAATGTAATTGATGATTCCTGCTGCTTCGGCAATTTTCATGATCCCGAGCCACATTGCCATTATTCCAACGAGACCTAGTGCAATCTCTACAGCTGTTCCGGCGTAACTTATCGCTGAATTTGTGACCTCTTTTATCTTTTTCAAAGAAACAGATTCCAAAACCAGAGCACTTTTTACACTCGTTTTTTCTTCCGTTTTCAGAGAAATCGTTGCAGTTAAGTCATTCTCTTTTCCCGACGCTTTTGCAATCTCCTTGATGATCGAACCGGCATCCTCTGTAATCTTGAATGTGATGCTTGCCTCCGGTACTGACTTCAGTTTTTCGAGCGGGATTTCACTTTTAATGACTCCCGAGACCGGAACACCAAAATGTTTGGAAAGGGAAGTGGAATCGAGCATCACTTCAACGGTTTTTACACCCTCAGAAGAAGTGACAATTTTTGAGACGGTGGTAATTTCAGTGCCATTTCGATATTTTGAAGTGGCGGAATCGCTCAAATCATAGAATACTGCGGAAATGAAACCGAGAAATATCAGTACAGCCCAGATGTAATTGAGCATCTACATTCTCCTTGTTAGTTTACTTCAGGTGTGAGTGTGATAACGAAAGGTAAATTGCTCAAACCTGATTTATTGGTAACAATCACCTTTACAACAGTCTCTTTTTTCCAGGAATCACCTAAATCGATGGTCAGAAGATTATTGGAAACAGTAAAAAGCTTTTCGGGGAGGAGTTCCTTGTTTTTAAACACTTTTATTTGATGCGACCGTATTTCCTGTTTTGAAGCGATGTCCACCTTTAGTTCGAGCCTGCTCTTTACAATTTGCTTCGTTTTCAAGGAAAGCTGTGGAACCGCAGCTCTGAAATATTTCCCGGTACCTTTGAAGATTCCCCATGCCTCAAGTTTGTTGTAGAGGGAGTCTGACAGCCTAATCTCTTCATTCAGGTTGGTGAAAAAGGAGCATTCAACAAGAACAGCCGGAATATTAGTATTTCTTAATACTGAAAATCCGTCACCGGGATAAATGAGGTAATCTGAAACTGTACCGTCAAAGGATGCCAGTCCTGGTGGACGACCTGTATTGAAAGCCAGATCACGATTTATATACTTTGCCAAATCCCTGTTTGATGGATCATGTTCATAATCATCTTCCGTAGCGTGATAGTAAGTGGAAGAGTAGTTGATATGTGAATCTGTTGGTTTACCGGGTGCATTATGATGTATTGAGATGAAAAAACCGGCATCGGATTCATTCGCCAGTCTGCTTCTCTCTTTCAGTTCCACCGTTTTGTCGGTATCCCGGGACATCAGAACCTTTGCTCCCGCACGAGTTAGAAAATCCCGCAGGTAGAGTGCGACCCTCAAATTTATATCAGCCTCTGTAACCAGTCCATTTGGACTTTTATTTTTTCTGTCGCTGCCACCGTGTCCGGGGTCGAGATAAAAAACTTTTCCCTTCAAAGCCGCAGAGTAGAATTTGATCACAGAATCATTTATGGCGGTGTCTGTCAAATCGGGTGGCATTTCATAAAGTGAACAGGATGTTTCTGAAATCTGATTGACCGTAGTGCAACCTGTGAAAGACAGGAAGAGTGATCCAAGAATAATTACAACAACTGGTTTTGATATGGCAAATTTATTCATTTCTTTAACCGGTAAAATAAGTGAATATCAGACAAAGCATTTCTCTGAATTAAAACTGAACCTGCAGTCAGGGCAATGACTTGTATTTTTTTGAAATCCGTTTGAATTTATTGCCGTCCTGAGAGTCCCGACAAATTCCCGAATCCTTTTCCCGGTTATGTTGATCTCATTTTTATTAACGGTCAGCGGATCGAAAAATTCTGGATTGCCAAGGAAAATCAGGCGAAGTTCAAAAAGCTCCACTTCAGGGAATATCCTTGAGCATAAAAAGGCATAATATTTTAACTGATCGACATATCTTGCAAGAGAAGCATCGGGATTTTTATCGGTCTTATAATCAATTATTACAATTTTGTTATCTAAAATAATCAACTTATCGATAACACCCACTAAATAAAAATCGTCGACTTGAACAAAAATTTCCCGTTCATTATCGAAATTCGTTTGATAAAATATTTCAGATGCAACACTGTTTTTGAAAAAATTCTCCAGTTTATCTGATGTAATTTTCTTTAGAGCTTCTTTTTCTGCCGAAAATTCAGGATTATCGCTCAGGAATTGATTGACAACAGATGAAACCAAATCCTTATTCAGTTCCGGTTTACCTGTTTTCGACAGGACTTCATGGACGATAGTACCGACGGCGGCACCCAAATTTATTTCACCCGATTTTACGGCTCCATTTTCGGTATTATCGAGCACAATATCCTGTAAAAGGTCTTCTTCCACTACTTCGGGGTCTGTGTCTTCTGCAATAAAATTCGCTAAACCCGGAATCCCGGTGATACCTGAGATGTAGCTAAGATAATATTTGAAAGGGCATTGCGAAAACGACAGGAATTTGGTTGCTGTGATTATTTCGTTGGAAAGTTTTTTCTCCAATTTATTGGGGTGCACAGAAAACTCATGCGCAGGGTGCGCTGAAATTCCCGGTTTCATATGGACGGTTTTCGGGGCAAGGTCGGAACAAACCTTTATTCTCAAAGTTATTTGCTCGTCACTGCTCACGATCTGTCCATCTTCACCATTTCTTGCCGTTGTCAGCGTACCTGCTTCCAGGTCAAAATCCTCGCTGGGGGGGAAGGGAATATCCAATCCCTTCAACAGCATTTGGAGAAAACTGTTTTCGACAACTTTATCATCCTTCATTGAAACAGATAGAAATAGATTATTGGCTGCCCGGGTGACAGCCACATAAAACACGCGCTTCAACTCTTCGATGTCAACCTGCTTGTCAATCAGATCAGTGAGTTTGTCGTGAAGATGAGAAATATTATCGTTAAAGATATCATCCGACTCGGATATCTTAAATTTCAAACCGAGGTCCTTATGAATGGATACCGGTGACTTGTTCCAACTGCCTTCCAGCAGAGCAGATTCGGCACATCCAAAAATATAAACAGAGTTAAATTCAAGACCCTTCGACTGATGGATTGTCATGATCTTGACTGTATCGATCTCACCGGAAAGGGGAGCCTGACTTTCTTTCTCTATCTCTTTCATCAGTCTTTGAAGTATCGATTTGTAGTCGTAGATGGAATTAAATGAACTGTTCTCGAACTCGACTGCCTGAGAAAGAAGTTTGTTTATATTTGCCAGAATCTGGTTGCCGTTTGGTCTTTTACTTATAATTGCGAGATAGGGAGTATTTGACAATACATGATCAATGATTTTATGCGGTTTTGATCCCTGAGAGAATTCAAGAAGAGAGGTCAGTGTATCATGAGCAACGGTTAACCTGTTGTTTGTCTCTCTTTTAATGAATCCAAGCTTTTCAAAAGCAGTATTTCCTTCAGATTGAGAGATAAAAAGAATATCTTCATCGGAAATTGAGAAGAAGGGACTTCGTAACAAAGAATAGAGATTGAAATCATTCCCGGGATCCGTCAGGAAGTTGAAGATCATCGAAATATCCTCGACCACTTTCTGTTGATAGAACTTTTTACCTCCCATCAATTCATATGGCACTCCCGCCTCTGTCAGCGCCTCCTCCAGAAACTCAAAATAACTCGACTTTCGTGCAAGTATCGCGACTGTCAGCTTCTCCTTAAGGCTTTTGTTCAATTCGGAAATATGAGCAAAATGTTTTGAAAGATGTGCCGCAAGCATGCGGGCTTCTGCCTGACGGGTCTGTTTGATGTTCACGCTATTATTTTTACCGGATGAAGCGGGGTTGGTTTGACCGCCATCATCGGTTGATATACAGCTGTTCTTTGACATGTCGGTTAGAAGCAGAGTAATCTCGCTCTCCTTGTAGTCTTTATTCAGATCAAAAAATACAGTCTGATCATAGTCAACCGCATTAAGAAGCTTTCTTTTTTTTGTAAACTGTTCTGCTGTTCCGTCCAGCCTTTCATTTCTGTCGAAGAAAACACGGGGGAATATTTTGTTCACGAAAGCTGTTAATTCTCTTGTCAGTCTAAAGGTGTGTTCCAATACTACCGATTCACCGGAGTTTGATACGATTTTCTCTTTTGTCCTGTCAAATACAGTGAGATCCGCATCCCTGAAACCATAGATGCTCTGTTTTTTATCGCCAACTACATAGAGGTTCCCGGTAGAGAGGTCTCCCAACAGAGGAATAAAGATATCGAACTGAAGATCGTTGGTATCCTGGTACTCATCAATCATCATGAATTTATACCTGCCTTGTATGGCTTTTCTCACCGAATCTTTTCTCAAAAGTTCCGATGTGAGAATCAACAAATCCTCAAAGTCAATTGCATTCAGATCTTTTTTCTTTTTGTTCAGAAGTTCGAGAGTAATTTTGTAAAACCTGATAAAAAGAAACGAATACTCGGAATAAATCGTGAGGTGAGGATAGCTTTTTTCAAAAGGGATTTTATTCTTTAATCCGAAAAGATTCCAAAAATAGCGGCAGTTATCTTGTATCGCAGCGAGTTTTTCGGGATCCGCAAGTGATTTCAAATTTTTATTTAAGTAACCCTGAAATTTGATATTGCCCTTATCCCCAATAAAAATATTCAAAATCTGTGTAATAGTCTCAAATTTCACAATATTATCTGTCGTTGCATGAAATTGCGAAAGCAAATCAGAAATTGTATTCGCAACATCATTCTTTCCTTTGGAAGCTACGATGTCGTTAATGTAGCTAATATCCCCAACCATTTTGTCAAGAGTGGGGAAGAGAACAGCTATATAATTGTTAATGGTTTCAACTGATCTTTTAAATATTGCTTTTGATGAAATTTCCCCGTCCAATCCATCGAGCCATGATTCCACCCTTTTTCTTTCCTTAACCATCTTTCTTAATGCCGATTTGAATCCGGAGGTCCCTCTTAGAAGTCTGATGAGTTTTTTGATTCCGGGACTGAGCTCTTCATCTGCGAGAGACCGGGAAATTATTTCGTCTGTAGTTTCTTTTATCAGATTGTCGGATGATTGATCATCGAGAAGTTTGAATGATGGATCGAGACCTACTTCCAGAGGATATTCTTTAAGGAGACTTGAGCAGAATGAGTGGAAAGTTGAAATATTGGAATTAACCAGGTCTTTGATCAACCCGTTTAATTTGATTTTCTCATTGTCGTCTTTGGAATCGTTGTATTTTTCTACCAGTTGTTCTCTGATCTTGGAATAAAGTTCCGAGGCGGCCTTATCCGTAAATGAAATGGCTGCTATTTCGTTTACTCTGATGTTTTTGTTCAGGAGTGCATCAATATATCTTCCGGAGAGTACTTTCGTTTTACCGGAACCGGCATTGGCTGTGACCAGAATATGATTGGAAAGACCTGAAGCCTGCTGTTGTTTTGGAGTGAGTTTTGCCATCTGTTTATCCTCTGCGGTCAGTTTTAGTATAGGTTGATTTATGTCAGAATGTCAGAGCCAAATTTACGAAGCAAATTCGAAATATTGTATGCCGGTATAAAAAATAAAGAATTCGTCAATCATGTTTCTCCTTAAAAACGGGGAATTTCATCTTGAAAAGGGTACCTTCATCACTTTTCAGGAGTTCGATTGATCCACCGACTGATTCCACAAACCTACGGGTCAGTTTTAGTCCCAGTCCGGTGCCTGTTACTTTTGTGGTAAAATTGATCTCAAAAATTTTGGAAGCTGTTTCTTCGGTGATACCTTTTCCGTTATCCAGAACAGTCAATTCATATTCGTTTTCGATTTGAATCAGCTTGACCGTAACTGAGGAAGCTCCTGCCTGGATCGCATTTTTAGTCAGGTTAATCATTGATCTTTTGAAGTATGATTCGTCACCCAGGATAAAGGCATTCTCGAGTTCACTTCGAAATTCAAATCTTAACGGAGAGCCTGTGTACAGATCTTTTATTTCCAGAATAAGCGAGGAAATATTTACCGGATGCGGTTGAAAACCGGGCATTTTTGCGAAACGCGAAAACTCGGATGCCGTCTGGTTGAGTATTTCTATCTGTTTGAGAATGGAAACCAGAATTTTTTCTGTGAGTTCGGGCAGATTTGGTGCACCATCCTTATAGGCAGAAAGCAAGTGCTGCACGCTCAATTTCATAGGCGTGAGGGGATTTTTTACTTCATGTGCAACCTGCTTTGCCATCTCCTTCCAGGCAGCTTCCCGCTCGAGGAGTGCTATTTCATCCTGATTTTTTTTCAATTCATCAGTCATATAGCGAAATCCCCTGATCAACTCGCCAATTTCACCTTTATTACCTGAGGAAATGTCATAATCAAAATTTCCCAAGGCAACAGAATTGGTGGCTTTCGTCAGTTTCAAAAGGGGAGAGGAAATTCTTCCCGAAATGAAAGTAGCAAGAATGGAGGTCAGAATGATTGCGAGGGAGTAAACTCCAAAGAGAAAAACATCAAATTCAAGGAGAGTAAGTGACTGTTCGTCTCTGTCTGAGATATCGTTCACAAGAACGGTATAAATCTTCCCGTTATTTAGCCAGGAGTGGGAAAATGAGAAATATTTGTATCTGTCAAAGTGCTGTGTGAGGAAAAAGTCCTCGACAGGAACCAGTCCCGGGGAGGTTGCCGGTAACTGCAGATATCCGGGGATGAACGGTGCTTTCGCCTCATTGGGAGATATAAAAAATAATTTCCCGTCTCTGTAAATGGAGGAGGGGATGCCCGTCAGGTTAAGAGTTGTACTGCCGGGTTCAAGGGTTTGCACGATCTGTTTAACTTTTTCAGCTCTTGATTTCAGTGCGAAATATCTGTTTTTTTCATCAACAGAAGCCTGATTATCCCGGTTAAACAGGGCGAGAGCTAAAATTGGAATTGCCGACATAATCATAAAGCTGACTGTCAACTGAAATCTGAACCTGAAGAAAAGTTCGTAAATCTTCCTGAATCTCACCATCGCGACGACAAACAAAAGCAGTAGGATAAAAAGTGAGTGAAGAAAGAACAATTTAAAGAAATTGAAGAGAATTCTTACAGGGTCTTTATCCTTAAGTATCAACACTGTGAGACTGTTGACTTCCCCCTGATTTGAGAGCAAATAAAAGATGCTCGCTTCCTGTCCGGAGATGGTTGTCCGGTAAAGTTCCTCGACTCTTCCGGATTTATATTTGTCCCTGATTTTTACTATTTCTTTGTCCGGGATTTGCACAGCTCCAAAACTTCCGATCGGGGTATCGTTCACGAATTTGAAAATTGACATGCGCCTCAGATCGATGATATCATTTACAGGATTGGTTTCAGGACGCATAAAGAGGGGGATTCCGGCACCCGGTACATGGAAATCCCGTTTCAATATTGTTACGACGGCAAAATATTTTGTGGAATCGCTTTCTGCGAAAGGAATGGCGCCCGTAATCAGTTTTCCTTCGCTTACAGATGAGTCCCGAATGGCAATATCTGTCAGGGAAGTATCCGGTGCGTCATTAAATTCGTTGAGTGAGGGAATTCCGAAGGGAGAGAAAATATCTTTTTGTGTGGCTCCCTTATAGATTGAGATTTTGCACGGGTACACTTCGCCATTTAGAATGCTGCCCGACCAGACTCTAAAAGCCATTCCCGTCAGGGTTGCCTCATTGTCTTGAGGTGATACATTCATTCGCAAGACAACGGAAAGGGATTGCTGTACTAAAAATCGCATAAAAGTGTCAGTGGGTCTGTTGATCTCCAACGCAATTTTCTTCAGTGAATCCTTTTCAAGGTCTTCGTTGAACTTGCTCAATAAAATTATGGAGGAGGTGGAGGATATCAATGCGATGACAATAAAAGCGGATACCAGAGCGTTTTGTTTTTCGAGGACAAAATAGACTGCAACCAGCAACAGCAGGGAAATAAGAAGCGCCGGGAGTGGCAGGATCATCTCCTTTTCGAACACCGCAAAATAAAGCAGTCCGGGGAGAATAGAAACAACAACTGCAATTACCTTGAGTACCGGCAAAAGAATGGTACGCTTTGATGCGAATTTCAATCTGTTAAGTGACAGATGAAGGGAATTTATCGCTGAAGCAATGAACATTACAGTCAGAGAAATGAGAGTAAAAGATGCCATCAGAATACTGATGTTCATGAGTATAGCATCTTTTCCCGGCAGAATCGAGTCACCCAGAAAGTAGCGAAGGGAGCTGTCATATACAATGCTTCGCTGAACTGCGGCGAATCCTCTCATGAGGAGAACTGAAAGGAATATTGATATAACTGCCTTTATTGCCAGTATAGACGCTTTGTTACTTTGTTTCCTGTTGTTTCGAACCGCAGCAGAAAGGAGTGTGGCGGTAAAAATTGTCCCTAAAAATGAAGTGATCAGAAGATTAACTGGAGAACCTGCGACACCAAAACCAAAAGGAGATGAATAGTTTGCTGGGTTGTCAAAATCTTTGAGCCCGAGCAGAATTCCGGCATCGAAGTTCAGGAGAAATATTCTTAGAGACAAAACAACAACAAATGTGAAAAGCAATCCGGGAAATGAATATCCCGGTTTCATGGTCTCCGAGCCGGTTTTGAATTTACTTTTCGCTCCTGTAATAAAGAGATAACAGGCATGAAACAGTAGAAGCATTGAAGCCACAAAAAGAATTATTCTGATTACTGTCAGGGACACGGATGATTTAATGCGGCTCGAATCAGAATTTTCAAGCGCAACTTCAGCCAGCGCTCTTCCATCTGGTGATGTAAGCTGAAGAATATTTTTACCCCCGGAACCTGTGATCGAAACGGTTGTTCCTGTTTTCTTTTCAAAACTTGTGAAGAAATTATCCGGATCATCGTACTGATTCTTGAGAGAATAAAATTTGTCGAGTAATGTGACAGAAACCAGAATGTAACGCGATCCCTGAAAATTTATTTCGGATGATAACGCCAGGTCAGCCCTTAAGGAATTTAAGAGGATGAGGGATCTCTCTTTTTTTAACTTAAGAAATTGTTCCTTGTCAAGTTGAGAGAGGAGAGAGAATCCTGCGACAAACCTGCCATCCAAAGAAAAAAATGCAGAGTTGGATTTATTCCGGCTTTCATCAGTTGTGAAGGCATTTATGCCTTTCAGCGAAATTTTTTTAATCAGGTTGCTGTGGTAATTCTCCAGTGTTTTGTATTCATTGTGAAAGGCTTCAAGAAATGAATCTTTAACTTTTTGGTCGACAGCTTTATTGCCGGAGAAGTCTGTGTTTTCGGAGTGATAAAAAAGAAGAAGTATTAAAAAAAGGACTCCGGAAGCAGCAATTAATACTGTCTTCCGGAATCTGAAAAAGATACCATGAATTCCGGCACCGGTTAATTGACGGAAAGTTGAGTTATCCTCCAAGAGTTACCTTCAAACGACAAGGCGATATAAACAGTAGCACTATCTCTCTTTCCATTTTGATCGAATTTCAACCTTCCCGTAGCCACGGGGTTTCTGCTGTTACCTGTTTCAGTGAATGAAAAGGAAACAGGAACAAAAGTTTTAAAAAAGTCTTTCAAAATATAAAAAGATTGGTTGCTGCTAAAATAGCCTGAAACGCCATTTGGAAGATTTATGTAGGAATTCTCGGATAAATATTTTGTGAAGAGTGATGCATCGCCTTTATTGATACCGGATTCGATCTCCTGCAGGACTCCTTGCGGGTTTGGAAACTTCTGCCCGGCTTTATTGTTGTCGAAGTTATAAACCTGAGCTCCCAACCCGAAGGTCAGGAGCGTCAGAAGAATTAAGGATTGAGTTAGAGTTTTCATTTCAGTCTCCGTGTAAGGAGTTAAGTTTAATTATTGAACCCTTGCGATTGGTCTTTTGCCTTTTATTACTGATGGCTTCAGTTGCGGTTCGCCTTCTACTGTCTGATAAGCCCAGTCGAATACTATTCTGTCTACTGATATCGATTTTACTCTGATCTTTGCATATTTGTTATCCCATAACCAGAAGACATATGTTCTGCCTGCGTACACTTTTGCGGTTTTGTCAGGAGCCCACCCGGATGAAGGGGCGAATTCGATATCGTAGATGTTATTTGTTGTTCCCATGTCTTTGATGTCTGTGTCATCGTAGACCGATAGATAATAAACCCCGTTTACCTTTTCGAAGAAGAAGTCTGCATCCTGAGCGTTCCATGCTACAGTTCTGTATCCGGAGAAGTCATATCCTGAAGATGCAGGGAAAGCATTTGCTTCATTCAGCATTTTTCCAAAACCTTCGGGTCTTGGTACCGCGTAGGCATATTCGTAGCTCAAGTCTGATTCATTCCCGTTTATATCGTATGCAGTAACAGCGTAAAAATATTTGTCACCATTCCTTACTCCATAATCGTCATACTGATTCCCATAAACAGTTGCGATATATTCGTATCGACCGCTGAAGCTGGAGGAAGAGTAGACTCTGTAACCTTTGACATCTGATTCCGGGCTGTGATCCCAGATGACAGTAGCAACGCCGTCACCATTGAGAACTTCAACATTTTTTGGAACCGATGGAGCACGATCGTCATAATATGGATCGTTAAAGAAATCGTTTCTGAATCTGCATCCCGAGAGAAGCAGGATTGTTGTTGCTATTGCTAAAATTAAACCAGTCTTTTTCATGGTATCACCTCTTGTTAAAATGTTTCTGCACTTATGGAACAACAACCGTGCCAAAACGATAATTGCTTTTTCAGGCGGTATTAAAGGGGATTGAGTCAGTTGGTTGTTTACAAAATTGAACAGATGTATAAAAAAGAGGAGAATTATTGCACAAGAGGAGGGGGAGACAGCATAAATCAGTCTCCCCGTAAAGAATTTATTCAGAAGTGATCAGTTTTCCTTTGTTGAAAATCGCCACCGGGCTTCCTTTTAAGACATAACCATTGAAAGGGGAGTTCTTCGATTTCGATTTGAATCTTGATACTTTAACCGTTCTTTCAGTATCCGGATTAAATATCGTCAAATTTGCCTTTTCGCCTTCTTTAATTGCAGGAACCGGGATATTCAGCAGTTTCCTCGGATTTACCGAAAGCTTTTCGATAACCTGAATTAATGACAATACACCCGTATGGTAAAGGTGGTGAAGTGAAAGACTGAGAGTGGTTTCGAGTCCAAGAATACCGTTCGGGGCATACTCAAATTCCATTTCCTTTTCTTCAATTGAATGCGGTGCATGGTCAGAAGCTATACAATCGATGGTGCCGTCCTTTAGACCTTCAATCATTGCTGTCACATCTTCTGCTGTTCGAAGGGGAGGATTCATTTTGAAATTGGTATCGTAATCTGCGAGGCAGTCATCTGAGAGAATGAAGTGGTGGGGGGTTACCTCTGCCGTTACTTTTATTCCTTTGGCTTTTCCTTCCCGAACAAGCTGAACTGCCTTTGCTGTAGAGATGTGGGCTATGTGGACTTTTGCGCCTGTGTATTCTGCCATCATGATATCTCTCGCAACTGTCAGTTCCTCGGCTATTGGCGGAACCGCGGTAAGCCCGAAACGGGTTGAATTTAATCCCTCATTCATAGAACCACCGGCAAGTGACTCGTCTTCGCAGTGTTCGATGACCGGAAGATCATACATGGATGCATATTCCATTACTTTTCTGAGAATTGAAGCTGTTTTAATGGCAACACCATCATCAGAGAAAGCCACAGCACCTGCTTCTTTCAGCTCACCCACGGGAGAAAGGCTTTCACCCTTGCGACCCATTGTTGCGGCAGCGACCGGAAATACATCAACGGGAGTTTTTGCGGCTTTTGATATAATGGATTCAACTATTTCAGCGGAGTCGATTGCCGGATCGGTGTTAGGCATGCATGCCACTGCTGTAAAACCACCGGCTGCAGCTCCTGCACATCCTGTTTCCACAGTTTCTTCATCCTCTCTTCCGGGTTCACGAAGATGAACATGAATGTCGATGAACCCTGGAGCTGCAACACATCCGGAGTAATCGTGAATATCAACATTCCAGTCGTTTAATCCAATTTCAGGAGCAATTTTCGTGATTACACCGTCATCTATCAGGATATCAGAGATGAGATCGAGCCCGAGTTCCGGATCGATAATACGAAGGTTCTTTAATAATGTTTGCATGTTAGTTTTCCTCGCCATGTCTGGTTCCAAGAAGATAGAGGATTGCCATTCTTACGGCAACCCCGTTTGTAACCTGTTCAAGAATTATCTGATGCTCTCCATCAGCCATTTCGGAAGATATTTCCACACCTCTGTTGATCGGTCCGGGGTGGAGGAGTAAGACATCCTTTTTGTTTTTTTCGAGCCTTTCCTTTGTAATTCCGTAGAACTTGTGATATTCACGGGTTGAAGGAAATGATGCTTTTGCTTTTCTTTCGAGCTGAATTCTCAGGATGTTGAGAACATCATTTTCCTGAATGGCATCGTCGATGTTGTGAATCACTTTTACACCAAGGTCCGAGATGTTTCTTGGGATGAGTGTTGCAGGACCACAGACCGATACATCTGCTCCCATCGCTTTCAGACCGAAGATATTTGACAAGGCAACTCTGGAATGGGCAATGTCGCCAACTATACATACTTTCAGTCCCTCAAGTTTTCCAAGTTTCTCTCTGATTGAGTACATGTCCAAAAGCGCCTGAGTAGGATGCTCATGGATGCCATCTCCCGCATTTATAACGACGGAGTCGGTTATTTTTGTCAGATAGAGTGGAACTCCCGCAGAAGCGTGCCTGACGACTATCATATCGACTTTCATTGCCTCGATGTTTCTTACGGTGTCCTTGAAAGTTTCGCCTTTCGAAACACTTGAACCCGACACGGAAAAATTGACGGAATCAGCAGAGAGTCTTTTTTCAGCGAGTTCAAAGGAGATTCTTGTTCGGGTGGAATTTTCATAGAAGAGATTAACTATCGTTTTCCCCTGCAGGGTGGGGACTTTTTTGATAGGTCTCTCGAGCACTTGCTTGAATGAAACAGCGGTATCCAGAATGGTTTGGATATCAGAGCTGCTTACATTTTCGAGCCCGAGGAGGTGTTTGATTTTCAGTTGCATTTTTTTAGTCCGTTTTTAATTTTCATTTATCGGCTTCAACAAGGTAAACGGCATCCTCGCCGTCGTGCTCAACAAGTTTTACTCTCACTTCCTCATTAATGGAAGTGGGAATGTTCTTTCCGATGATATCAGCTTTTATGGGAAGCTGGCGGTGACCCCGGTCGACGAGACAACAAAGTTTTATGGTGGCCGGTCTTCCAAAATCCATGATGGCACAGAGAGCCGAGCGGATGGTTCTTCCGGTGTAGAGTACATCATCGACGAGGACAATGTTTTTTTCGGTAATATCGAAGGTGATATTGGAAACGGAAACCTGTGGTTGTTTAAGTCTGGTTCGGAAATCGTCTCTGTAGAGGGTGACATCGAGAATGCCGAGAGGGACCTCAACTTTCTCAATTTCGAAGATTTTGTTTTTTAATCGTGTGGCGAGGTACTCTCCTCTGGTTCTTAATCCCATAATAATGAGATTGTCGGTTCCTTTGTTTTTCTCAACAATTTCGTGAGCCATACGGGTCACGACTCGTTGGAGGGCTTCCTGATCGAGAATTTTTGCTTTGATGTTCATATAATAAAAAACCTCCGGGCGCAGAGAGCCGGGAGGTTCCTTTCGGAATTGTGAAAGATGGGAAAATTTAGATGCATTTGTGTGTGGACTCCTTTTCCATTTCGCTGAACAGAATTAAAGGTGATTTGTGTCCGAAATTTAACATTTTTTTCTCAATCGGGCAAGAGGTAACGAAATATTTAAGACGGGGTCTGCTTAAAAATAGTGACAAAAGCTAAAAATATCAAATATTCAGGAGGACAAACCAGGCACTTTCAAACGGATTTTCGAGTGAGTTAAACAGACCTTGCCAAAGCCTTCAAAAACTACTATAACACTCAAACCGGTGAGCACATCGCCATTGCAGTCGGCAGCAGCGATCACGAATTAAGGTGCGACACCATTTTTCCAATTCTCCATATCAGGACTACTTTTTCTCCTCCTTTTTCTCAATTCTAACAGTATGGACAGGATGTTCATAATCAGGTGGTAAATAGCCTGCCGGAATTGTAACAGTGTTTCCATCCCTGTGTGCCATGTAGTGGGGTGACAGTATCTCAATACCGGCTTCATGGAAGCTGTCTTGAATGTTCTGGTGAAGCTCTGAGTAGATAACCGCCTGCTCGTTTGCATCACAGGTAAAACAGTTCAACTCATAACTTGGATAAAAATTTTCGAGACTAAGCTGCAAAACGAACGGTTTCGGCTGTTTCAATATCCTCGCAGTGCGGTTTGCCGCAGCGATAAGGAGGTCATGCGTTACTCTCCATGGAACTTCGTAACCTATTGTCACTACAGTTCTTAAGATCAGTCCGGCAGTTCTTGCTTCTACAGAGTAATTCACAGTGTTTGAATTCATTAAAGTCGAATTTGGAATTGTGATTATCTCATTGTATCGTGTTTTCATCCTGGTAACGAGTAGTGTCTTCTCAACTATGACACCCAAGGTATCACCTGACTTAACCCAGTCTCCAATTTGGAATGCTCTCATGTATGTAAGCACCGTGCCGGCGATAATGTTGGAAAGTGACCCTGCTGAAGACAAAGTGAAAAGAAAGCCAAGAAACACCGAAACACCCTGAAAAACGGGAGAATCAGATCCGGGCAAATACGGAAAGACGACAATGATGGCGAAGGCAATAACCAGAATCCTCATAATGTTGTAAGTCGGCTTCGCCCAGTCGGGATAAAAACCGGGTATTTTCAGGTTTTCGGATTCTATCTCACCGGAGAGATATCTGATTGCCTTAAGAATATAACGAAAAGTTACGGCTAATACTATGATCGTAAAAAAGTTTGGAAGATATCTGATGAGAGCGCCAATAATCTTCTTAACGGGATCAATCACGAATCCAATCAGATCAGCGGAAATGCTCTCTGTCCATGGGAAAAGATAAAACACGAGCGGAAGAGTGAGATACACTGTCAGAACGATAAGAAAAAGCCTCAGGATGTTCGAAATGAACATAAAGTACGCAATTTGCTTGTTTGCCGACAGCAACTCATAATCCTTAAACTTGATCCCCTTGAACCACTTCTTCCTGATAGAATAGACTTTGTATTTGTAAAGACGGAATCCCATGTTCAGGAATCGTACAACCAGGTACAGCGCGAAAAGTATGGCAAGGGCAAGTGCGGTTTTTAGCGCAAGTGTCTTAAAACTTGTGGCATCCTTGTAAGCCATAATTGATGCGATTATCCGGGAGCGATACAGTTTTGCAAGGTCTGTCTTCGACATCCCCATCCACAAGGCATCTCTTTCGGTGACAGTTAATATCACAATTTCCTTGTAGAGTATTCCCAAATCAGTCTCCCCCTTACCGATCTTTACTGAGTCGGGATCGAAGAAATAGTCGGAAGCCAGTTGCCTGATCCTGTCAGAATTAAACCTGGATCTTTCTTCAGCACCAAGTAAACCATATTTTACATACACGATAAAAATAGTATCACCAAATGGAGCTACCGCAAACCCCCTGTTAACCTGCTTGAGGGAGTCTGTCTGCTTTTTGAGTATTTCCAGTTTTTTGGTTTCGGCTTCCTTGAGAGTTTTCAACTCGTCGAGCAGTTCCTGCTTTTTCAGATTGTCTGTGGTCTTTAACTTAATTAGCTCTTGCTCAAGTTCCGCTCTGTAAACTGAATCAGCGATCCTCGTTGAGTCAAGCTTAGCCAGGAAAGCTGTAGCGGTTGAGTCGTCGTGAGGAACAGGTTGTTTCTGGGAAAGTATCCCTGTTGAAAGGAAAAAGAGTAACGCAAACAACTGTAGCATCTCCCTGATGGTCATGGTGCGGGCCTTCAATCTAAGCATGAGTTGGTGCTCAATTAATTAGTGAAAAGATTGTGCAATATGCGAAATGTATGTTTAAAATCAAAAAAGATTCCATTTGATTTATGTTGTAACAGTCCAAAATTTTTTGTAATTTAACATTACACATCTAATATATATCACACAACAATGGAGCCGATAGTGAGAAAACTCTTACTGTTTTTCTGGGTTATGTCGGGATTGTTCCTGACAGCGTATTCGCAACCCGAAGTATCCACCCGTTTAAACCGGGCACTGCAAAACAGCAGCAACGATGAATATGTGAAGGGAATAATCTTTCTTCGCGATCAGGTTGATGTTTTAAAGCTGGATGAAGAGCTTTACAAACAAAAAGCCACCCCTTCCCACCGTGCCGAAACCGTAATAACTGCTTTGCAGAACAAAGCATCGGGCACTCAAAGAAATCTGATCAAATATCTTGAATCGAAATCTGTTGATCGGGCGGTTTATACATTTAAGCCATTCTGGATTATTAACGCTATAGCTGTCGAAGCCAAAAAATCGGTTTTTGAGGAACTTGTCAGCAGCATGGAACTGGTAGCAATGGACCTTGATGTCCCGACCTATCTCGACAAGCCCCTTAATTTCAGGGACGCACCTGAATCCGAGGGAAAAGAAGCCGTTGAGCCGGGAGTAAAAATTATTAATGCACATTTGTTGTGGCAGATGGGTATTACTGGTGCGGGCACCATAGTAATGGGAGAAGACACCGGTGTCCGGCACACACATGTTGCCTTGGCTGCGAGATGGAGAGGCAATTTTGCACCTGCGAACCAGGCATGGCTCGATCCGGGTGCCGGTACAACAACTCCATCTGATTGTGACGGTCATGGCACCCACACAATGGGCACCATGGTTGGAAGATCAGCAGCGGGTGATACAGTTGGTGTAGCCCCCGATGCACAGTGGATGGCAGCCAAAACCATTTGTACAGGCAATTCTGTGACAAACCACATAACTGCTTTTCAGTGGGCTATGGATCCTGACGGAAATCCTGCCACCACTTCTGATATGCCGGCTTCAATTAATAATAGCTGGTACGAACCGGCAACGGTTAATCAGTGCGCCGGAGAATTTGTACAGTTATTTAATGCCGTCGAAGCAGCAGGTATCGCAATCTGTTTTTCGGCTGGTAACAGCGGTCCAAACCCTTCCACTATCACGATGCCAAAAAACATAAACACAAATGATGTGAATGTATTTGCCATGGCAGCCATTGATGGTGCAGCATGGCTCGGTGGAAGTACAAACCCAATTGCAAGCTTTTCAAGCCGCGGTCCCTCGACCTGTGGTGGATCAGGATCTCTTCTGATCAAACCGGAAGTATCAGCCCCAGGTGTCGGTGTCAGGTCCTCATATGGAAGTGGCGACAATTCCTATTCGAGTCTTGACGGAACATCAATGGCATCACCGCATGTCGCAGGTGCTGTTGCATTGTTGAAATCAGCTTTCCCGAACCTGACCGGTCATCAAATTAAAATGGCTCTCTATCAGACTGCCCGGGATCTCGGAGCAGCCGGTGAAGACAATAACTATGGTAGAGGACTTATTGATGTTTTTGCTGCATATACATTGCTTGCAACAGGACCTGGATTCCCCGGCAACCCTGTCCCTGCAATTGGTGCAACAAACATTCCTTTGGTTAGTTCACCAACACTTTCATGGTCGAACCCTGCCGGAACTGTTAAATCGACAGTCTACTTCTCATCAGACATGAATGCTGTTGTAACGATGAATCCTTCAGCAATTGTAAGAGCCGGTGCGGTTTATACGTCTTATACGCATCCTTCATCTCTGGCATATGGTACCACATATCACTGGAGAATAGTTGTTTCCGATGCAAGCGATTCGACAATCGGTGGTGTCTGGTCATTTGCAACAATTCCACCTCCTGCTCCAGTAGCTCCGACTAATGTAGTTGCGAACTGGACCGGTGCAAACAATCAGGTGACTGTGAACTGGACTGTACCGACAACAAACATCAACGGAAATACAATTGTTGTCGATTCTTCAGTTGTTTGGGCAAATGGAAACCTTCGCCTCGGAAAAGTTAACGGGACAGTCAACAGTTGCGTTGCTGACGGGTTACCAACCGGAATACATGTATTTAATGTTGTCGCTTACGACAGTGGATATGCAAGCCAGCCCGGAAATTCAACTCCGACCGGTGTTGGTATATATGCATCGGTATATTCGAAGAAGAAATATGTTGCCATCAGAGATCTTCAGAGTGCAGTTGATACAGTACTCGTTCCTGCGATGGAAGCTAACATTGTGAAAGTTATTGTTCGCCTTGACACCATAATGCATACTTATGATGCTGATTTGGACATTTACTTAAAAGCTCCTGATGGCACAGAGATCGAGCTTTCTACTGATAACGGTTCGTCGAGTGATAACTACATTGGTACGATATTCGATGATGAAGCAACAGCTCTCATCACTGCGGGAACTGCTCCCTTCACCGGAACTTTCAAACCTGAGGGTCTCCTTTCAACCTTCGCTAACAAACAGTCCGCGGGTGCTTGGATTCTCAGAGTATATGATGACGCTAACACAGATACAGGACATGTAAAAGGGTGGACACTCACTCTCATCACAGCAGCCCCTGTTCCTGTTGAGCTTTCTTCATTCTCTGTTAATGCGAAAGGTAATTCCGCAGAGCTCGGTTGGACAACTGCCACAGAGACCAATAATCTTGGTTTTGAAGTTGAAAGAAAATCAGCAAACGGCTCTTTCGAAAAAGTTGGATTTGTAGCCGGTAAAGGCACAACAACTGAATCGAACAGTTATTCGTTCGTTGATAAGGGTCTGTCAGCCTCAACCTACACTTACAGATTGAAACAGGTTGATCTCAATGGTCATTTTGAATACAGCAGTGAAGTGGAAGTAAATGTTGATATGCCTGTTGAATTTGGACTTGGTCAAAACTATCCAAATCCATTTAACCCCTCAACAACCATTAATTTCGCTCTTCCGGTTGAAGCAAAAGTAACCCTTAAGGTTTTTGATGCAATTGGCCAGGAAGTTATGACACTCGTTAATGGCAGCATAGCTGCAGGCAACCATTCAGTAGTTTTTGATGCAACAAAGCTGAACAGCGGACTTTACATTTACACGATAAATGCAGAGGCAGCCGGTGGCAACAAGTTCTCGAAAACGATGAAAATGATGCTTTTGAAGTAAACTTAGTGTTAATTTTTTGTGAGAGCCGGTTAATCCGGCTCTTTTTTTACTCGTTTTTGTTAGATTAGCAGACGAAAATTTTAATTTTTAATAGATGACAACAGAAAACACAAGACCTCAAAAAATATCAGTTCCCTGGATCAAACCATTTGCACTTCTTTTTGCTGTAAGTTTTGCAATATTTGGTATAGGGCGTCTTGTAGATTTCCTGCTTGTCAAATTCGGGCTGAATCCTTTTGGGTTCATGTTCAACAATCAGATAGATGTTCTGTCAAATACACTCGGTGGACTCGGGGAGGTTGTCACGAGCGTTTTGGCGATCGAGATTACAGCCCTTGCGATCATCGTACAACTGGCAGCCAACAAATATTCATCCAAGATATTTGAACTTTTTTTTGAAAACAAGATAAATGTAATCATCCTTTTTATCTATGTTATAACCGCAATTGTGACCGTTCTTGTAGTAAATACCCTTAATTCATCAGAAACTGCTGCTTTTGCGTTTTCGATTTCACTAACTTTGTTGCTGATAATTTTAAGTCTTGTGGTTGTGATACCTCACTTTAATTATGTGTTCCAGTTTCTGAGACCTGATAATTTTCTTCTATATGTTGAAAACGAGGTCAGGGAAATTCTGGACAAGATGTTGAAGAGCAGAAGAAAAGGGAAAAAATATATTGAGCAGGAAAAGCAACTGGTAAATGAAAAAATTAATTTTATCGGTGATGTTGCAATAAATTCCATTATTTCGGGTGACAGAGCGAGTACACTTCTTTGCATAAATTCGCTCAAAAATGTTTTATCCTTCTACATTAAACTGAAGGACAGACTTCCTGAAGGGTGGGACAATATCAGTGGCTCTGTGCTGCTGGATCCTGATTTTTCAAGTTTCGCTCCTTATGTATTGAAAAAGATAGAAAACAAAAAGATATTTCTTGAGACAAAAGTTTTCAAACTCTATGAAATGCTTTTTGAACAGGGGAGAAAGTCGATGCGGGATGTAATATCCGGCATCCTGTTGAATGTTGAACTGATCTCCTACGAAGCCATGAAGAATAATGATTCCGGTACACTTCAAATGGCTTTTCAGTATATGAATACATTTTTAAGGATAGGGATAAGGGAGAAAGACCCCAGAACGGTCTTTACAGCACTGGAACACTACAGGCTTATTGGAGAAGAGACTCTTAAGTTTGATCCGAAACTGGCAGAGGAATTGTCTTTTTATTTCAAATATTATGGACATGAATCGGTTAAAAACAATGTTTTGTTCATTCTGGAGACAGTGGCATACGATTTGTGTTTGCTGAATGAAAAAGCTCACGAACTGAATTCGCCAAACAAAGACAAGCTGCTCGAAATATTTTTAACTCTCGATCAACCGATTGAGGATAACTCTCCGCAGAAGGAGAGTAAAGAGGAAATGTCACTGGTGGGAGTCAGAATCGCTCAGATCAGACTTGCAGGTTACTACCTGCTGAATAACGATGTGGAACATGCAAAGCATATCTTTGAAGACCTTAAAGTTGAGCCAAAATCGAGAATTCATAAAATCAGAGATATAATAACCGGGACGAATAATGAGGAATTTTGGGAGATCACGCCCCGTGGAATTAACTTTTATTTTATGCCACCGGACAGACGGGATGCCCTCACTGAGTTTTTTTCGTGGTTTGAAGAATAAAATTGAAAAATTTTGATTTAAATCATGCATTTAATACAAAAAATTGTTTAAATTTTGTTGGATAGAAAAAAATAATAGTTGCATTTCTTCCTGATTCTGCTTAATATGTAGTCAGGATATTTGGAATCATCTCAAGTTATTTAAAATACTAATTAATCGAAATCATCATCATCATCATTCACAGGAGTTAATATGGCACATGGAAAAGTAGTGCACGAACAACCAAAGACAGCTTTCGGCCGTTTCATGGTCTACACTGTAGTAGCCAAATACGCAAACAATATACAAGGTATTGTATATATGGGTGCAGCAGTCCTCATCATCATTGTTGGTCTAAGAGGTTTGGGTGAGCTCGCCGGTACCCTGGCTGTTGTTCCAAAATTCTTATTAGATCATGAGCTCAAGAAAATCGACCCGAACTGGGTAATGATGGCTCTGTTCCTGGAATTCTTCCTTCTTATGATTCTCGCTGCAGTCACATTCTTCACTCCTGAAGAGTATGGTCACATTTCACATGAAGATGCAGAGAAACCAAAAGAAGCCGAACCTGCCGGTTTTAATAGTGTTATTTCCGTTCCAAAGAACCTTTCCGCTGATCTCAGAGCAGAGCTCGAACAACTTCAGAGAGTTGCAGATGATCAGATTAAGGTTGTAAACAGCGTCATTGATCAATACAATGCATTGAACAAAAAGATCACAGTTATTCAACAGCAGTCATTACAGGCTCTTTCCGACTTGAAAACAAAAATTTCCTGATCGCTCACTAAAAATCTAAAAGGAGATTGAAATGAAAAAGAGCCAAGTGTACTTTATTATGTATATCGTACTGATCACGGAATTGTTGATTGTGATCACCGAGCGCGATGAGCTTATGGAAAAAGAAGAACAGATTAAAATCAAGATGATCTCCAGTATTGCTGACCAGTACAAGAGAGACATCGAACTGACTGCTCCGATTCCTTACAGTGAGTGGCAAATCGGGACAGACTCGGTAAAGATTCCGATCAGTGCAACAGGCCTCGTATCTGACGAAGAGAAAAAATCGGCAGTTTATGTGGCTAAATCGGAGGGAGGAAAGTCACCGGGAAGTGGTGCATTCCCTTCAGAACTCACTTCTGCATCACCTGCAGGACCCTACTCAATCGTTAAAGATGTGAATGGAAATGCGACCATTGAGATCATGAAAGTGACCTCGATTGGTGAGTATGAATTCACGGCTTATTTGAAGGTAAAAAGACAGCTTCCAACATACCTGCCTGCGTTTCTTCTCGAAGAGTTAAAAAAAGCGAGTGGATTCAAAGAAGGTCAGGAAGTCACAACAAAACCTGTCAAAATCAAGATCAAGGTTAAGACTGAACCCCCGGCACAGCAACCCAAGAAGGGTGATGTGATCAATGTGGGTCCATCTATAGATTAATATTAGGAAACACGATGAACAGAACATTACTAAAAGCAACGATCTTTATCTTTTTGTTATCGACAATTGGTTTTTCACAAGGATTTAAGATAGACGATACGCTTGAAGTAGTGACTTTACAGAAGGTAAGAGTACCGGAGATTCCTCTGGTACTCTCTGCCATCACCAAGGTCAACTCACTTTCAGCAGAGATCCTCAATTCATCCGGATCGAGCATCTTAAAACTGACTGACAGCCAAAAATTTCAGAAACCATCTTCAGATGAAGTTGTTTCAAAGGTAACCCAACAACAAGGTAGAGGTGTAACAGTTCAGACTTATTTTGAACCGTTATTTGAAGAACCCGGTATCTATTATCTAAAAATGTCGATAAATGTGACCGGTGAAGCAAATAAAGCCCTTGTTGCGGATAAATATTACATGATCGATGTAAAAATTCCGTCTTTGGCTGCGCCGGTAGCAGTTAGAAACAGCTATTTTTTCAGTGAAAATCCTGCTTTTAGTTTTGCCGTAAAAGAATATACCGATCAGGAAAAATATTCGTACAAGATTTCCGACGGTGTGAGCACACTGAAGGAAGGAAAAGGATCATTTATCAACCTTAGTGAAATTCTGAACGATGCTCAAAATGTTGGAAAAAGCATAAAAGTTCAGGGATTTTACAATGACAAACTGATGACTTTCAATGACCCTGTTACAGGTAAGCCACAGGTTGCATCATGGGACATAATGATCCAAAAACCCGGGTTGGGAGATTTCAGCGGTTGGGCTACGCTTTCCGAAAAAGAAGCTGAGAATGCCGCTCCATGGTATATCAGTGTCGACAATCAGGCTTCAAGACAATTTCTGTTTGGGTATTTTGGTAATACAGCCAATGGATTTGTGTTTGCCGCTCCAAAGTTTAATCAGTTAAGGGTGACAGCCGAACCTGATAACTTTATTCAGAGTGTTTCTCAGACCAAAAAAGGATTGTTCCCGGTTGTAGAGATAGTCGTTAATCCCGCATTCCTGGATGCAATGGCAATCGGGTCTGATCAGGATATCAAATTAACGATTCAGTTTACAACCCAGTTCGGTGAAAAAGTGGTTAAGAAATACCGTGCGAATGTGATAAAGTAGAGCTCAACAAAGGATTTATAAATAAAAAAGACAATACAATGAAACGATTACTTACACTGATTATGGTTGCAGGTTTTCTTCTCCAGCCCCTCATGGCGCAGGAGGCAGATGACTATATCCGTAATATCGATCTTAAGTTGAGAAAAGATAAAAAATATCTGAACCTCAACTTCGTTGATCTTGCCGGTACCGAGAAATTGCTCCAGAGCATGAATCCGGTACAGAGAGTTGATGGCAAGGACCCATTTATATTTAAGGCGAATGACAATTATACATACAGAGTTGTCTTTCTTACCAATGCAATTGGAATGGATTCGACAGTTCTCCTTTATATAAGTGAGATCATAGCCGCAGGAGCCGGAGACTCAGCAAACATCTTCGGTGCAAATCAAGCCGGTGGACCAACAGAATCAATGGTGATAGCATTCAAGGATGTCAATTCCATGCTCGGAAGTGAATATGGAAAATATTCGAAACTTGTCGAATATATTGACAGAATGCAGAAAGTGGATCCGGAATACAAATACGGTACACTTCTCGGTATTCTGCCTGATGATGCCATAAACACATCTTTGGGTATCACCTCAAGAGACAACACAGATTTTCTGAACTTCATGCGTGCAAATTCGTTACACTGGTATCCTAAAGTTGCGCAAAAGTCTTCCACCAAGAAAGGTAGAGGACAATCCGGTTCGGGTGCGGAAGTTTCGACATCTTCAGATTTTAGAATTGATGCAGGATTCAGTTCTCTCTCATTCTCACACAAGGCGATGGATTTTTCCATAGGTGCCGCCGGGATTGAGATTACCATGGAAGAACCTGTGTTACATGCTCTGCCATTTGGGAACAACACCCTTGGATTTGGATTCAGGACTCTCTTTAATCTTTCCAAGGACACAAAAAACCCTAATGCAGGCATGGTTCTCGATGCAAGATTTCTCGGAAGAATCAGAACAAAGACAAACGAGATTGTAAACAATCTGCCTTTTGCTCTGAACGCAACTTCCAACTTCCATGTCGGTACATCCGCTGCCATAGACCTTCATGTTACAAGGCCTTTTGGTCTTCCCTTCATGAACGCATATGTCGCGATTGGTGGCAGAGGATATTCAAATCCCTATGTGACATTCAAGGATAAACTTGTAGCAAATCAGAAGTATGCATACTTCTCATTTACACAGGCAGAGGGTTCATTTTCCTTCTACTGGAATACGAGTGACAAACTTAGCTCCAGATTCAGAATTGATGTCGGATTGGGTTATTTTGACATGTTAAAAGCTTACTACCCGGGCGGCAGAACAACTGCAACCAAGACCGAGGTGGTTGACAATCTAATTTCACCCGTTGTTACACTTCATTACACCTTTGCACCTGAACAGAATGATATTTTTGGTGTGAAGCTAAGAGTATTTGATTCTGTCGTAAAAGCAGAGGGCTGGCTCAAGCTGCTCGAACTTGACGGCGGTCATGTATTCAGATTTGCAGGAACTGTTTTCTCGAATCCAATCGGAAGAACCATCCGAGAATGGGAAAACGAAGGAAGTGTTTTCTTCCAAATTAGATACAGATATGGTTTCTAATCATTTTAAGAGATGGATGGAATTATGAAAAAGACATTATTTATAGTAACGGCGTTCCTGATGTTTGTGCCATACATAAAGGCACAGACAGCCGGTGACCCCGAGGTAGAAAAACTCAAGAACCTGTATCAAAGTCTGGAGTATAACACCCTTGCTTTTGATGATCTCAAACAAAAATGGATGATCGATGATCCCACTTTTATTCGTGAGATATTCAACAGGTTTGTTGTAAGAAACGCTCTTCGTTTGAACGGAAGAACTGTGAAACCTGATATCATCAAAGAAAGAGTCAAACAGGTTCAGGAAGGCGATGTCACAATTGAAGTAAGAAAACGGTATTATGACGACGAACTCGAGTTCTTCGCCTTCTACCCTTCAAGTGAGATCGGGAAGGAAAATCCTCAACCTCTATTTGATATTGTGCATGACGGTTTTTTGTTGAAAGAGATTGTTGGCGATAAGTCTTACGACAAAATCAAAGAGCTGACTTATTTTTACAAAGAGACAACAAAACAACAGACCTACACCAAGATGGGTTATAATTTCGATGTTAACCTCAACCTGCTTCGTCCTGAAGTAATGTATTGGGGAACGACATCAGAAGGAAGCAATAAATATCTTCTTTCCCTGTTTGGACAATGGGGAAGTGATAAAGCTTTCTGGCCAGGCTGGTATCTGAATGAATATTTTGTCGGATCGAGACTTACCTATTTCAAGAGTCTGAGCAATGATCCAGAGAAATTTACATACAGATTATCAATCGGTGCTGGCATTCCGTCCAACAGACCATACAAGGATGACGGAAAAGTCTCGAGACTCTGGGTTGCAGGTCAGGCTGTATATGCCAAACTTGAAGGCTATCCTTTCACATTTATTGATTCTGACTTCATGAAAGATGTACTCTTCTCAGTTGAAGGTAAGGTTACAATAAATGATAACAAGAAAGCTGATTTTGGCAAATTCACTTCAATACAGAATTTCTACTCCAACAAGTTCTTTTTAAACTGGGAACTGAGGAAAAGAAATCTTATGAATGTGTTTGACTTTGGTGATCTTGAAGTTGGACTTGTTCTTTCATCCTCAGACATTAACAAACTGCGTCTCGACCCCGCTCAGGCAGAAATTATTGATCTGGAGAAGGGAAGAAAAAGCTTTATGCAGAAATTTAATCACATTTTATCTGCCGAAGTTGGTGTCAGAAAGTCTGCAGGACTTATCCAGCACTCCATCAATATGGTAGCCGGATATGCAACTGACGGATACGGATTTCTTGGTCTGAAAGCAATGGGAATGATAAGTGGTAATTTTGGTCTGGATGTTCAGATATTCAGCTCATTTAGCGTTAATAAAACCAAATTCCCATACAGATACGACACATATGTTGTATTTTCACCAATTCTGAGAATTAACTACTAATTACTATCCCCCGGTGAATAAACGCCGGGGGAACCTTTCCAATTTAAAGACAGACACAAAATGACGAGAATTGCATTTACTGTTTTATTTCTCTTTACATGTAATTTGTTGGCTCAAACCACAGATGAGATGTACAGGATAATCGAGAGGAAGTTACAGGTAGATAAAACATATCTCGATATCTACACATATAATTTCACTCCTGATGCAACAATGTCGAATTTACTGCCTGCAATTCCACTTACTGACGGACGAGGGGTCTTTCGCTTCAACAGTAATGGCAATATAAACTATTCACTGGTATTCAAAAAGCCGGATCTGGAAAATGATACGATTATTTTGTTATATCTGCTTGAGATAGGCGCAGGAGGTGCAGCCGACAGTTCTAACATTTTTGGAAGTAATGTTGCCGGAGGTGCTGACAGTAATATGGTAGTAAAGTTCAAAGATTTTATGGAACTCTATTTTACCAAAGATCAGTCATACACGCAGTTACTTTCTTTTCTGAATCGTGAACTACTGACAACAGATGCCTCATCACTATCGAAGATCGACAAAAAAGAGAAAGAGAAGATAACCCGCGGCATCTCCTCGGACGGAAATTTGGATTTCATTGCCTACCAGCTTACCAACAGTCTGCACAAGTATCCAAAAGCCATCGCCTCCAAGACTTCAGGTCGGGGGAGGGGAAGTCAGACCACTGCTCCCACAGGGGCACCCTTCCAAATTGATGGTTCCTTGTCTTCTCTCAGTTTCTTCCACCCCGTTATGGATTATGGATTTGGCTTTGTGAGTGTTGAGTTCAATACCCACACTCCTGTGGTTAATGTAATTCCATGGAAAGGGCAGTCAGTTACAGGTGGAGTTCGGGCTTTATTCAGTATATCAGGTTCTATTGCTAATCCGCTGACTGACATGCTGATTGATGCCAAACTGATGGGAAGATTTCATATCGATATGAATTCATTTTTAGGAAATCTTCCGTTTGTAATGGGAGACCCGATCTCACTTAATGTCGGAAATGGATTTATTGTGGATGTGAAGACAACAGGATCTTTCAGTCTGCCGTTTTTCAATGCCTATTTTGCATATGGACCTGAAAACCTTGAGAATCCTTCTTACAGAGTTGGATCGAAAGCTTATTTCACATTCACACAATGGGAATCGACCATGTCATTCTTCTGGAACAATTCAGAGAAGAGAGCGATAAGGTATAAAATGGATCTTGGGGTGGGTGGATTCGATGTTATTGAAGCTGATTATTCAGGAGCGGTTACAGCCCGTGCCAAATTAAAAGATGTTATCCAGCCTGTTGTTGCACTCTCAGTTAACTTCGTTCCAAATGATGTGGAATTTCTTGGTACTGATTTCAGATTTTTCGATAATCACCTGACATCAAAAATCTGGCTAAAACTGCTGGAGTTTGGTGGTGACCACAATTTCCGGGTTGAGATGACAAATGTTTCATCAGCGATGTTCAGAGAACCTGAAATATGGGAAAGCAAAAGTTCGCAGACATTTATCCAGTTGAGGTACAGATATGGTTTCTAAAATCAGGTATATATCAGTTATCGGATTGTTACTCTGTCTGAATTTCAATTTGTTTGCTCAAGACATTCAGAATACGCCTCCGCCTCTCGACGCCAAAATGGAGAAACTGATAAAAGTTTACAGAAATCTTGAACTAAACACGGCTGCATTCGATGATTTGCGCGAGAAGTGGATTGTCACTGATCCCGTTTTGGTCAGAGCAGTATTCAATAAGTTTCTGGTCAGCAACGGATTGAGAATCGACGGCAGAAAACCTTCTCTCGATTTTGTTCGTGAAAAAGTAAAAGATATCTACAAAGGCGAAGTTTTCATCGATCTTCGTAAACGCTATTATGACGATGAAATAGATATGTTTAGGTTTTATTCTGAGAGCAAAGTAAGTAAGAATCCCGACTCACTCGATTTCTTTTTTGATCCGGTTGAGGATTTTGTCAGAATTCAGGATATTGTCGGACCGGAAAATTACACATTGTTAAAATCTCAGAGATATGCATTTAATGATGTTTCAAAGACATATTATGATGAGAAACTTTCCTACAAGTTCGACATATTTTTTAGTCTTATAGAACCGCATCTGACTTTCTACAACTTCACAACAAATGACAAGAACAAGTATCTGATCTCCGCATTTGGTCGTTGGGGTTATGACAAAATGATCATGCCGGGGTGGTTTTCACCGACATATAATGCCGGTCTGAGGGTAACCTACATCGACAGGATTCTGAATAACCGTCCAAACGATGTTTTCACATTCGACATCGGGATGGGTATACCGGTTTCACAACCATTTGTTGATAAACAGGTACCTCATGGCAAGCGGCACTTCATGACCGGACAGAATATTTATATGAATCTGAAAGGCAATTTCCTTCGTTATGCCTCCGAATACTGGAGAGATTACGACCTGAATCTTGAAGCGTCACTCGCATTAAGTACATTTGAACCTGGTCAGATTAAACATGTGAGCGTGAATTCCAATATCAGTTCGATTAGAAATTATCTGAATTTTGGAATGGAGAGGAAGAATTTTGTAGACCTTGAAACTTTTGGATATCTGGGAGCCAATCTTGGACTGGGTATTTACGAAGTGCAGGATTACAATCTTGATCCCTCAAAACCGCAGTTGACTGAGCTTCCCATGACCGGAAGCAAGTCGAAGTTCTATGTTCAGGCTGCGGGTTTGTTCACTAAAGAGGATGCCTTGTTCGCATACACATTCAAACCGACTGTTTTCTATAATGTCACGGAGAGCAACCTGTATTACGGTTTCAACCTCTCATTCCTTATCAGCAACTCTTTCGGTTTTGAATTCAAGTATTACAGCGGTGTAGTGATTGGCAGCGATCCATTGCCGACATACAGGGACGGATCTTATGTGGTCTTCTCACCAATGATAAGAATCAACTACTAAGGAACCTGTTTTTTAAAAATAAAGAGGCTGTCTCGATAGTAAATATCCAGCAGCCTCTTTTTTTATGTCATTTTTCGTTTTTTTGAATAATACCGGTAATTGTTCATTACCCAAAGTGACTTTTGTGTTTTTTGATCAAAAAAAAGG
>Ga0209794_1000306_pt1 | contig 92955 bp, 88 predicted proteins | sample EBPBio232013_DNA_FD_185869 | JGI IMG/M metagenome (GOLD analysis project Ga0209794, IMG submission 185869) | Wastewater treatment Type I Accumulibacter community from EBPR Bioreactor in Madison, WI, USA - Reactor 1_5/23/2013_ DNA (SPAdes)... | ecosystem: Engineered > Bioreactor > EBPR >...
CTGACCCTCGATCCGGTCATAGCGCCCATAGGTGCCATCGGGCGCCTCGGCGGGGACGATGGTGACGTAATCGCGCGGATGCAGGCCCTCGGCTTGCCAGGTGACGGAAAAGGCGGATCCGACCACGGCCTGGGCTGGGGCAGAGACGGAGACCTGCGCGTCGATCACCTCGATGGGCGTACGGGCCAGTACCCGGTCGCCGACATCGAGCTGCAAGCGGACCTCGTAGAGGCCGGGTTCTGAGGGGGCGCGCAACTCGCCCTGGGTCTGACCCTCGATCCGGTCATAGCGCCCATAGGTGCCATCGGGCGCCTCGGCGGGGACGATGGTGACGTAATCGCGCGGATGCAGGCCCTCGGCTTGCCATGTGACGGGGATCGCCGAGCCGACCACGACCTGTGTCGGCGCGAAGACCTGCGCCGGCGGTTCCCGCGGGGCGGGTGCAGGGAAGAACACGTGAACATCGCGCCCAGTCTCCGCTGTCAGGCTAAGGTCGGCCTGGGAGAAGGTTTCCCGCACCGTCCAATGCACCGTTACGATATAATCGCCGAAAGGCAGCTCGGCGGTGAAGGGATTGGCGTTGCCGGTCTGGAGGATGTTGAAGGCGCTGTCCGAGATTTCCCAGACTACCTCGCCGGGCAGCAGGGAGAGATCGGGTGGTGTCGAATGCCGCTCCCAAACCGGTTCGCCGCCGGTTCCCGTGCCGAGATGGGCGGTGAAGGTGAAGGGGACCGGCATCAGCGTGGCGGTGACTTCGCGTAGCGCATGCGACAGCTCCTGCGCATTGTCGGCGGTCAGGAAGCGGCCGCCGGTCTCTTCGGCGATGCATTGCATTTGCATCAGTGCCTCGGCCTCACCGCTGACGTCGAAGCCGATGACATGGGCGGTGAAATCCACCCCCGCAGCCTCAAGTGCCCGAGCGGCGGCACAGGGATCAGGGTTGCAGGTCTCGATCCCGTCCGACACGAGGATCACTGTGGCCGCCTGTTCAGTGTGGCGCAGCGCTTGGGCCGCCGCGATCACGGCATCGGTCATCGGCGTCATGCCACGGGGGTTCAGGGCCTCGACGATGCCGATGATCTGGTCCGCGGATCCCGGCGCAGGCGGCACCAGCGTCTGGATATCCGAGCATTGCCCGCGCTCGCGGTGGCCGAAGGCGACGAAACCCAGATTCTGGTCTGCAGGGAATTCCGCCAGAATGTCGGCCACGACCTCGCGGGCGATGGTAATTTTGTTGACCCCGTCGATTTGGCCCCACATCGATCCCGATGCATCGAGGACAAGGATTGTGTTTTGACGTTCTTGGGCGAGCGTCGGCGGGGCGAGGGCGAAGGTCAGGGCCGCAAGCCCCGTGGCGATGAGCGATTTCATGGCGCTTCTCCGTTGGGCAGCGTTGCGAAACGGGCGCCTGCGCGCCCCTTCAGCTTGCGAAAATGCGAGGACATCTGATCCAGCCGCGCCTCCCATTCCGGGTCGGGCTGCTGACCTTCGGTCGTCTTGAAATAGACCTGCATCAGGCAGGCGACGGCAAAGGGGTCCAAAAAGGCGGCCTTGACGCTCCAGGCCAGCAGAAGCGCGAATACGAAGCCGCCCGCCGACCAGGCGCCGGGCATGGCATGAACCAGCGCAGCTGCCGGGGAGAGCGTCACCAGGAAGACCAGAAAGGCCAGGCCATAGGTGAACAGCGTAAGCCAGGCGGCGTTGCGCAGCATCACCTTCCAGTTTTGGCCATAGAGCACCAGCGCCTCCTGTGCCGATCCCCAGGCGTCCGTCGATCGAGTGTGGATCGCATGGGCGAGGATCACCTCGTCGATGAAACCCACCGCCATGCGTAGAAAGGCCTGTACGATACCCATCAACTGCCGGACATAAGGTATCGGAAGGATCGTGAGCACGCCCCGGACCAGGCCGGTGACGGCGCGAATGACGCCCTTCACCAGCTGATCCAGCGCGAAGAGCAGCGAGGCCTGGCCGAAGCGCTCTTTCACCACCAGTGTGGCATGGGCGATCTGGCCGCGCCCCTGCGGCAAGGCTTTGCCGTCGGCCAGCTCGACCATAACCGCCACGTGGCCCGCCTTGACGATGTAGAGGATGTACTCGCGCAGCCAATAGATCACCGCACCGGCCAAGCCGAAGCCGCCGATGCCACCCCAGACCACCGATGCCGCGCGGAAATCGGCATCGCCGAAAGCGCCGACGCCCCAGCCGATCCCGGCGCCGGTGCCTGTGGCGAGGATATAAGCCAGGGTGATCCCGAAATAGACCACCGCCCGCAAGAGGACGAAAGGCAGCGTTCGCATTAGCAGGCTGAATGCGTGCCCGATCTTGAAATCCCACACGGTCAAGGTTCCTTTTGGAAAACGATCAGAATGAAAGGTGAGGGGCGGAGGCGTCGGCCGCCTCCCCGAAATGGTGTCGGAGCCAGGCATTGATCTCATTGGCGATTTGCGCGGGCCCGTCGCCTGACACGCTCCATCGCGACAGGGCGATCCGGGTCGCCGGGCGGGTGTCGCGAAACACCAGCACCACCTTCGAGGTCGCGCGGCTTTCCTGCCCGGTGTTGGTGCGGTCGAGTTCGGCGCTGTCCAGTGCCGCCAGCGGATAGTCCCGCCGGCGCGTCCCCAGCCGCGACGTCCGGGTGATGCAGACCCTCCCCGATCCGGCATCGAGCCTCAGCCGTGTGCGCTCGGACAGGGCGATGTATCCCCCGACAAAGGCCCCATTCAGCCCAACCAGCAGCACCAGCGCGGTCAGCAACGCGCCGCCGATCAGATTGGCCAGCCCGATCAGCGAGACCGGCAGGACGGGGAGCATGACGAACCACAAGATGAAGCGGGGAATCCCCAGCTCCAGTTCCAGCAGATCGGGTGTGTTTGTGGCGACGCTCATGACGGGTCTTCCCCCCTAAGGCGGGATAGCCAGCGATTGACGAGGCCGGTCAGACGCACCACTTCCTCGGGGTCAGGCTGGAACGTCGGCAGGAGGATTTCGCGCCGCTCCGGTCCCGATCCGCAGATCAGGACCAGCCGGGTCTCATCGTTGCCTGCGGCCGTTCCGTATTGCGTGACGCTGTCGAGCTTGTGCAACTCGGCGAGGGCGTACGTCTCTTCATGTTGCCCGCGGAAAGTGGTTACGCGCAGCCGTGCCAACCCGGCCGTCCGGTCCAGACGCAATTGCGTGACCTGCACCGCCGCGCGCAGATAGAGCCAGCCGATCAGCCCCGCCAAGGCCAGCACGAGGACCCCGGTTCCGCTGGCACCATCAGCGATCGCCGCGAGGCCCGCCGCCGTCGCCAGCACGATCAGCGCCGCGGCAATCGCCACGCGCCGGGTCGGGCGGTTCTCGACTTCCAGCACGGCGTCGGATTCTTGAGTCACGCGCAACGGGCCAGCCAGGAAGCCGGCGGGTGTCATGGCCGGTCCCCTGGCGGGCTGTCGCACCGTCGCCAGCCGATCCGCCAGCGGGCCGAGGCGATCGGCAGGGCGGTCGGTCGGGTAGAGTTGGCGCGAGCAAGCTCAGTCATGCTCTTCCAGTCTAGCGTCGAAGCTGAAGGTGACGGGTAGGGTCTCGGCTCCGGGTCCGCCGCTGATCTGTCCGGTGATCGTGCCCGTCAGGGTGACGATCCCGTCTCGCGGAGCGAGGTCCTCCAGCGTCAGCGTCAGGCTGTCCTGGTCGCCGTTCCAGTTGCGCCCCATCTCGCGCGCGAAAGCTATTGTCAGCGCCACCTCGCCCGGCGCAGGCAACTCGCCGTTGAGCATCAGAACCAGATTGACCGGGCTCTGATCGCCGTCCATCCGGACCGCCATGATCGAGGCATCGACGTAATTGCCAAGGATAGTCGCCCCCGACATTTCGGGAACGACGGTCAGCTCCAGCGGCTGGTCGCCGAGATTGCCGGTGATCAGCCCGCCCGGCTGTTCGGCCAGCGCCGGCAGCGCCAGAAGACAGGCTAGAGTGGTGCTCGTCCATCGCAGGGTCAAAAGAAGGGTCAAGGAGAACTCCTCTTGCAGGTTGGTCCCAGGGTAACTTCCGGCAGGATGGGCTGCCCCGTTCGTTTGAACGGGGAACCGACGGTCTCTTGTGCTAAGGTGGGGGCGGACCAGGGTATCAGGGTGGATTCTGGGGATGAATTTGCGACATGGCGCCCTGCGGGCCGCGCTGTTGGCCGCGCTGTTGGCCACGGCCGGGCCTGCGGCGGCCGAGGGCGTCTTACTGACCCTGACCGGGGCGGTCCGCGATGGCCGGGTGGAACTGACACGTGCTGACCTGGAGGCGATGGACTGGCACCAATTCGCCACATCGACCAGCGTTACCAGTCACCGGCCTGAGTTCCGCGGCGTTCTAATGCGCGACATCCTGGCCGAGGCCGGGGCCGAAGGCACCAGCGTGCGCGCTACCGCTTTGAACGATTATGTCGTCGAGATCCCGATCGAGGATTTTCACCGCTTCGATGTGCTACTCGCGCTGTCCATGGATGGCGTGCCCCTGACGCCGCGCGACAAGGGCCCGGTCTGGATCGTCTATCCGCGCGACGATCACGCCATCCTGGCCGATATCCGCTATGACATGCGGTGGGTCTGGCAGCTTGTTGCGCTCCATGTGCAATGACGGGCCCGCGAGAGTGGATACGTTATCTGGGGCTAGGCGGTCTGGTGATGATCTGCCTGAGTTTTCTGGGGCTGGCGGCGTGGCAGCTGGTCCAGCTGGTCCAGCTGGAACGCCAGATGCGGATCAGCGCCACGGAGAACATGATCTGGGTGTTCAGTCAGACGCAGATCGAGGCGTTGAACCTTGCGCTGGCGCTATCCGAGGGCGCCGCGCCGCAACAGGTGTTGACGCGTTTCGACGTCTTGGTTTCCCGGCTGACATTGCTGGAGGAGGGCCCCCAGCGCCGATTTCTTGAGGGGGCGGGGCTTTCGGGGGCGCTGTCGGGCTGGCGGAACGGACTTCTAGCTCTTGATCCCGCGCGCGGCGGCGATCCAGAAGCGCTGCAGGCCCATGTAACGGCGCTGGTCTCAGCGCTACGCAGCAGGGCCAGCCAGGTGATGTCGGAGGAATGGCAGATACAGGCGGCGCGGCTGGACCGGTTGGGGCATCTGCACCGGCTGGCGCTGGTTTCGGTTCTGGGATCTGCCCTGGCGGGCCTGGGACTGGCCGTCATCCTGATAGATCGTGAGCGGAGGTTGATGTGGGGGCGGCTGGACCGGCTGCGAGCCGAGAAGCTGGCCAGTGATCTGGAGCGAGAACGCGAAATCTCGGAGAACCACCGGCGGTTTGCTGATCTGATCGCCCATCAACTGCGTACGCCTCTGGCCGTGATCGACAGCGCCATGCACCGCCTGACACGGCGAGGCGGTGGTCCAGTTACGGCCGAACTGATCTCGGAGAAGGCGGCCGTCTCGCGCGAGGCGGTTGCCCGGCTTGTGAAACTGACGGACACCGCAATGATGATGTCCCGGCTGGAACGGGGCGGGGTTCTCGCGCATCTGAGCGCCCATGACCTGCGGGAGCTAGTTGTCTTTGCCATCGACGAACAGGTGGTGGCGGCAAAGGACCGCGACCCTTCCCGAATCCGGCAATCATTGCCGTCGGTGCCGATGGTTGCGCTTTGCGACCCGGCGCTGACTGGCGAGATCTTGTCCAACCTACTCTGCAATGCGCTGTTATATTCCCCGTTGGATGGCTTCGTCGATGTCGAGGTTTCGCAATCGCAGTCACATATCATTTGTCGGATTGAGGACCGAGGAAGCGGCATGTCTCCCGACGAGATGGTATGCGCATTTGATAGGTTTCACCGCGGCAGCGGACACGAAACGTTGCCCGGTTCCGGCTTGGGGCTCACCCTGGCGCGTCAGTTGGCCCGGATGCAGGGAGGCGAGGTGACACTGGTGCCGCGTTCCGGAGGGGGCCTGACAGCCGCGCTGTCCCTACCGCGGGAGGTTTCTGTATGACCACGCCGATGATCCTCTGCGTCGAAGACGAGCCGTCCCTGCGCGACGATATCGCGTTCGAACTTCATGAAGCCGGGTATGCAGTTGTTGCGGTCGCGGACGCGAGCAAGGCGTTGGCATTTCTCGAAAGCCGCCGCCCAGATCTAATCCTATGCGATATCCTATTGCCCGGCATGGACGGCAGGAGTTTCATGTCTCAACTGCGCCAAACGCGGCCCGATCTCGACGATGTACCCTTCGTCTTCCTGACTGCCCTTTCCTCGCGCCAGCAGGTCATAGACGGGCGCATCGCGGGTGCCGACGATTACCTGACGAAGCCTATCGACTACGACCTGCTGCGGGCAACTGTTGACTCGCGCTTGGCTCGAATGAAGCGGTTGCGGGAGATGCCGGGCGACCGTTCCGGCTTAGCCGCGCTGGATCGCTTGGCCCTTGGCGTGGTGCTGATCGACGCCAAGGGCGCCGTAGTTCATGCCAATCCGCTGGCCCGGCGCCTGGCAGACGAAGCGGGCATCCTGCTCAGCGGACGCATCTCCACCAGCGGCGAGGATGGCCGGAAGCTGTCCGCACTGCTCGGGGCGTTGAACACCGATGAAGGTATGTCTCCGACCGGTCTGCGGTTGAGTGGTGGCGGGCATCTGATGGTGGTCGGGATGTCGCTTCCGGCGCGGACGCACCATGACGAAGCGGTCGCCATGCTGATCCTCAGCGGTGCGGATGACCAGCCCCCGCTCGACAGTGCGACGCTGAGCCAATTGTTTGATCTGACCCCGATGGAGGCCCAGGTTGCCTGTCTGTTGGCCGAAGGTTTGCGCCGCAACCAGATTGCGGACCACCTGGCGATCTCGGGGACGACCGTTGCGTTCCATCTGCGAAACATCTTCTACAAGACCGGCGTGCAGAGGCAGGCTGAACTGGTGGCCCTGGTTCTGTCGGTGCCCCAAGCGCTGCCTATCCTTAGCACGACGCAGGATGAGAGGGGCCTCTGACAAGCGGAGCCACATCCCCATGCCGGATCACTCGAGGTTGCCAAGGCACGGGTCGGCGCCAGCTGGCGGATTGGCCCCGGGCGGGGGAGGCAGAACCCAAAAGGACCTCCGACGACCGCCGGCGGGGGGCGCCGATCAGAAACTGAGGCGCATCCCGCCGGTGACTTCTAGGGTCTCCCCGGTGATGTAGCGGGCCTCGGGCGACGCGAGGAAGGCGATGGCCCCGGCCATGTCCTCGGGTTTTCCTACGCGCTTCATCGGTACTGCGTTGATCACCCACGGGTATTTCTGTTCGGGATCTTCATCGTGGAAGGGGGATGTGACCAGCCCGGGGGCCACGGCATTGACCCGGATCTCGGGCGCCAGTTCTCGCGCGAGTGCCCGGGTGAAGCTGTCGATCCCGCCTTTGGCCGTGGTATAGGCGATGCCGCCCGGCACCCCGCCGACCCGCGTCACCGAGGAGCTGATGTTGACGATGGCGGGATCGTCCGCGCGGCGCAGCAGCGGCAGAGCCTTTTGCGTCGCCAGAACCTGCGTGCGGATGTTGATCGCCAGCACCCGGTCGAAGGTCTCGATCGGCATGTCGTCGAGCCGCGACTTGGCAGGCGAGGCGCCGACGCAATTGACCAGCACCGAGAGGCGGCCGAAGGTTTCGTCGATCTGGCTGGCAAACCCCTCGACCACGGCCTCGTCGGTCAGATCGCCGTCGAGCACCAGCACCCGCCGACCCAGGGCGGTGAGTTCGGTGGCCAGTTCAGCCGTCAGATCCTGCTGGTTGAGGCCATGGATCACCAGATCCGCGCCGAGACTGGCGAACTTGCGGGCGGCGGCGCGACCGATGCCGGTGCTGCTGCCCGTGACCCAGACGACGCTGTTCTTGAAATTCAACATTGATCTTCCGTTCAGAGGCTGAACCACCAGGGCGATGGCCCTGTGGCGGGGTTGGAGAGGATGGCCTGCTTGCGCACGAAGCGGCGGATGGAATCCGCGCCGGTGCGTGATCCACCGAGGCCCGAATGGTTGAAGGCGGTCTTCTCGGGCACCAGGGGGCTTCCGATGAAGAGCGGGGCCAGCCCTGCGTCATTGATCGAGACCCCGCCCGCGTCGAGTCGCCGCGCCACCGCCTGCGCGGCCTCTTCAGGGCCGAAGACCGCCGCCGACAGGCCGTAGTGGCTGTCATTGGCCAGCGCCACCGCCTCGTCGAGGCTGTCATAGGCCATCACCGGCAGGAACGGACCGAAGCTTTCCTCGCGCATAATCAGCATGGAATGATCGACATCGGTCAGCACCGTCGGCTGGCACCAGAGGCCGCCGCCGTGGGTCTCGATCGCCCCGCCGGTGACGATGCGAGCGCCGCGCTCGATGGCATCGTCCAGATGGCGCCGCAGGATCTCGGCCTGCGGCAGGAAGGTGATCGGGCCAATATGCCCTTGTGCGGGATCAGGCCAATTGGGCCGTAGCCGCGCGACCTTCGCAGCCAGCTGGGCGACGAAGCCGTCGTGCAGCGAGCGAGGCACGTAGATGCGCTCGATCGAATAGCATTGCTGGCCCGCTCCCAGGGTCGCCCCCGTCGCCAGGGCCGAGGTTGCGCGGTCGATATCGGCCCCTTCCAGCACCAGAGCCGGATCCTTGCCGCCGAGTTCGGTGAAACAGGGGATGAACCGTTCGGCCGCGCGGCGGGCGACGAGCCGCCCGGTGCGGGTGGAGCCGGTGAAGCAGACCATGTCCACCTGATCGACGATCGCTGCACCCAGTGCGCCATCCCCCCGCACTACCCGGAAGATCGCGGCCAGGGCCGGAACCTCGTCCAGTGCGGCCTGGAGCACGTCAACGAAGCGCGGCGCCACCTCCGAGGGTTTCAGGATCACCGCGCATCCCGCGACCAGCGCCGGGATCGCATCCATCAGCCCCAGAGCCAGCGGGAAGTTCCAGGGCCCGATCACGCCAACCACGGGATAAGGGCGGAACCCCGCCGTGCCGGTGATCCCGGCCAGACCCGTGTCCCTGGGCAGTGTATCGAGCGAGCGCGGCGCGACCTCGAGCCAGCGGTCGACCCAGACCCCGGCGGCATCGGCCTCGATCCGGCTTTCGTGCAGCCGCCCGGTATCGGCCAGAAGCGCGTCGAGCAGGTCCTCGCGGCGCGCGGCCAGTGCGGTGCAAAAGGCGCGCAGCGCCGTGGCGCGGCCGTCGATGCCCGCGGTCTCCCAGTTCGGCTGCGCTGCGCGCAGCCCCGCGATCAATGCGTCAAGCCCGGAGGCGGGGAAGGCAGGGCAGGTGTAATCCACATGACCCGTGCGCGGATTGCGCGCACGGATGACCGAAGATGTCATCTCGTTCATGGTGTGTCCGTTCAATCCGCCAGACTGACGCCGTTTTCGTAAAGCATGTGCGGCCCGGCCCAGAAGGCATGAGCGCCGGTGGGAATGTGATAGGGCATGATCACCCGACAGATCGGCCCGGCGCCGATGTTCTGCGCATCGAACAACACGCATTCGCCCTTGCCGGTGTTGGTGTTGGTCACGAAGGTGACCAGATAGCCGTCATCCTCGGATTTCGCGTTGAGGCGGGGGGCGAAGGGCGCCTCGCTGACGAATTCGCCCGCAGGCATGATGAAGCGGTCGGTCTTGCCGGTTTCAAAATCGAATTTCTTGAGCCCTTCCAGCATCCATTCGCCGCGCTGCGGGACGGCATTGTAACTGTAGCGCGTCTTGCGCCCGTTATAGAGGCCGTTGACCATCGGGAATTCGGTGATTTCGTCGTCCAGCCGCTCTTCGCGCGTCTCGCCGGTCTTCATGTTGAAATACCAGCGATGCATCCGGGTCTCGGTCGTGTGGAGATCCAGCATCTTGCACAGGCGCTCGTAGCCTTCCGCCGAGATGTTGTGCATGTCGGGGACGGGATCGGTCATGATGCAGCCCTCCATCACCACCTCGTCACCCTGTTCATAGCTGTTCGACAGGTGAAGGATGTAGCAGGGCTCGGCCTCGAACCAGCGGACATCCTCGTTGGTGCCGAAGCGCGGGATCACCCCGAAGCGGGCCGGGATATCGCGCCAGAACTTCAGCCGGTGGCCGCCCTTCTTCAGGCTCTCGGGGTCGAAGAACATCGGCAGGTCGTGCACGATGGAATAATGCTCGGTCATCCCCAGATCGTGCGGCCAGCGCGGACCGGGCAGCTCGATTGGCGCGTAATGCACCAAATTGTTTCCGGCATCGATTACCCCGTAATTCATGTAGGGCGGCTTTTCCGAGAAGTTGAAAAACATCATGTGGCCGGTGTGTTCATCGACCTTGAAATGCGAGCAGATGCCTCGGTCGCCCAGGGCGGCGGCCCAGTTCTCGTCGGGGCCCAGAGTGTCCAGCGTCTGCGTGTCCAGCCGGTAGGGTTCGGAGCATTGCGACATCGCGACAATTATCTTGCCGGCATGCACCACCACATCGGTGCCGGTGTTGTCCTTCATCGCGCCGATGCTGCCCCAGCCGCGGCGCGTCTTGCGCTTGGGCTCGATGATCCCTGGCCAGAGCGATTTGCCGGCCGCCTTCTCGGCCAGATAGCCGGTCGTCTGGGTGAAGCGGTTGCGGTATTCTACCTTGCCTTCGTTGAACCAGACGGCATGCAGCATGCCGTCGCCGTCAAAGGGATGGTACTTGCCGATGGGCTCGTGCACCTGGTTGTGGCCGTTGCGCACATACATGCCCTGAAGATCCTTCGGCACCTCGCCGATGATCGTCAGATCCGGGCCGCGGGCGGTGTATTCCAGGTCGATCGGCTTGTGGGCGCCGTTAAGATAGGGATTGTCGTTGGGGTATTTCAGGGTCGAATGACCGTGCGAAAAGATCTCAGGCATGTCTTGTCCTCCACTTGCGGCGCCGGTCAGGCGACGCGCTCCAGAATAGCGGCGCTGGCAACGCCTGCCGCGCCGGTGATTGCGACGACGCCGCGATCGACGCCGCGAAGCTCCATCTCGTCCAGCAACGTTCCGACCAGCATTGCCCCGGTCGCTCCCATCGGGTGTCCAAGGGCAATCGAACTGCCGTTGACGTTGAACCGCTCCAGCGGCACCGCCAATTCGCGCAGGTAGTGCAGGGTCACGGCGGCGAAACTGTCGCGCACCTCCCACAAGTCGACATCGGCGGCGCTGAGGCCGGCCCGGGCCAGCGCCTTGCGGGTGGCATCGACCGCCCCGATCTGGGTGAGCGATACGCTGGCCTCGGCGGTGGCGAGGATGCGCGCGCGGGGCCGCAGCCCATGCCGCCGCGCTGCCGCGGCCGAGGCCAACACCACCAGCGCCGCGCCATCGGCCATAGCCGGAGAATTCCCAGCGTGATGAACCGCGTTCAACGGAGGCAGGTCGGGGAAGAGCCCGCGCAGGATCTCGCCGTCGCGCCCGGCGGCGGCTTCGGTAAAGGCGGGTTGCAGCGCGGCCAGCGACTCTAGGGTGTTGGTGCGCCGGATCGTCTCGTCCCGGTCAAGAACCAGCGCCCCGGCCGCGTCGCGCACCGGCACGATAGAGCGGAAGCGGCCGGTATCCTGGGCGGCGGCGGCGCGCTCTTGCGACAGCACGGCATATGCGTCGCATTCCGCGCGGCTGAAGCCGAACTGGGTTGCGACAAGATCAGCGGCAACGCCGGGCTGCAGCGCTCCCAGCCTTGCGGCGATCTGCGGATCCAAGAACATCGCTCCCTTGTCGGCCAGCATCGGCGTACGCGACATCATTTCGACGCCGCCCGCGATAGTGACCGCATCCTGCACTGCGGCGCGTTCGGCCATCAAGGAGGTCGCCGACAGGCCCGAGGCGCAGAAACGGTTCATCGTCGCCGCAGGTGCCGACACCGACCAGCCGGCCAGCAACGAAGCGGTCTTGCCGATATTGGCACCTTGGTCGGCCACCTGGGTGGCGCAGCCGATCATCGTGTCGTCGGCATAGCTGTCCACCCCCGGGAAGCGCCGCGCGACTTCGGTGAACAGGCCCCCCAGAAGCTCGGCCGCCCTAAGATTGCTCAGTGCACCCCCAGGCTTACCGCGCCCCCGTGGCGTGCGAATAGCATCAACGACAAATGCATCCATGGATCACCTATCTCCCTCTCTCAACCCAAAAATCATGATACATATAACGAACCTAATTTCAATGGAGAAAGAGCGGTGACCTGCGATTGAGCTTCACCTGACCGCGACGTGCTGATGGATTTCTGTGAGCCAGGATCACGAAATAGCTGGACTTCCCGCCGAGTAGCGCGGGCATTCGTTCCTTTTGCTTCGGCGTATCGGGCTCCGCTCGTCGACGGCGCTGTGCAGAATGCGTATTGCAAGTAAGTCTCTTTAATGTAATAGAATGCCACCAAATCCGGGGATGCAGGGAGGCGCGCGCGTTGCGGGACAGCACCGAGATCAGAGTCTTGCAGGATTTGCTGGGCCTTAATCGTCGCCTGCATGGCGATCAATTGTGCCTCATCGACCCGATCGACCGGGCGCGGGTGGCTGAGGGCGCCGCCCGGCGGCTGACCTGGCGCGCGCTCGGCGAGCGGATCGACCGGCTGGCGCTGACCCTCGCTCAGGCCGGCCTGGGCAAGGGCGATATCGTGCTTCTGGTCGCGCCGACCCTGCACGAGACGCTGGCCGCGCAGCTTGCCTGCCTCGAGCTCGGGGTGGTGGTCGCCTCGATACCCGTTCAGTACCGCGAAGGCGAGGTCGATGCGCTGATCGAGCGCCTGTCGCCGCGCGCGCTGATCGGCCATGTCCGGCTGGGCTCGCATGCGAATGCGGCGATGCTGGCCGGGGCGGCGCGCAGGTCGCCCCGGGCGCCGATGGTCTTCGGCTTCGGCGAGGGCTTGCCCGAAGGCGTCCGCGGGCTCGATCTCGACGCTCCGCTGAACGGGGCCGAACGGATGGCGCTGGATGGGTTTCGCTCCGCAGCCGCGGTTGTGCCTGACGATCTGGCCTTCATCGTCTTCACCTCGGGCACCTCGGCGCGACCCAAGGCGGTGCCGCGCAGCCATGCCGATATCCTGGCCGTCCGACGCTTTCTTGAGGATGTCGCGGAACTGCCGGTCGGCGGCTGCTTCCTGTCGCCGCGGATGCTGAACACGATCGGCTCGCTGGCCAACGGCCTGGCTGCCTGGCTGTATTCGGCTGCGCGGATGGTGTTGCACCACCCCTTCGATCTGGACGTGTTCCTGCGTCAGATCGCCGAGGAGCGCCCCGAAGTCACCAGCTGCCCGCCGGCGATCCTGAATATGATCCTACGTCGGATCGAGGCGGGCGAGGCGCTCGACATGGGGGCGCTGCACCACATCACCTCAGGCTCCGCGCAGCTCGACCCGCGGCTGATGAGCGCGTTTCGCGAGCGTTTCGGGATCACGCTGGTCAATATCTATGGGTCAAGCGAAGGGGCGATGTTGATCGCCTCGGACAAGGATATCGCCCACGAGGAAATCCGCGCGCGCTGTTTCCTGCGCCACGCCGAGGGGCAGGCGGGCTCGCGCCTGCCGGTTCTGGAGGGTACGCGGACGCGCCTGGTCGACCCCGCAACCGAGGTAGAGATTACCAACCCGGGCACGATCGGCGAACTGAGGCTGAAAAGCCCCGCGATTCTGCGCCGTTATTGGGATGATCCGGAACTGACGCAGGCCTCGTTCGACGAGGGGGGCTGGTTTCGCACCGGCGACTTGTTCGAGATCGCCGGCGAGCAGGGGCAATATCTGTCCTTCACCGGCAGGTTGAAAAACATCATCGTCCGCGGCGGGCTGAATATCTCGGCCGAGGAGATTCAGGGCCTGGCCATTACCCATCCGGCGGTGGCCGAGGCTGTCGCCGTGCCGGTGCCCGACGCCAGGCTGGGCGAGCAGGTCGGGCTGGCGGTGGTGCTGCGTCCGGGCGCCGTGCTGCGGTTGCCGGAGCTCTGCGCCCATCTGCGAAGCGAGTGCAAGGTGGCGGTCTACAAGCTGCCCGAGCATCTGCGCCTCCTCGACGCCCTGCCAACGATGCCCAGCGGCAAGACCGATCTTCAGGCCATTCGGGCGCTCTTCGCGAGCGATCCGCGCGCCGGCAGCGGCCCCATAAAGGAAAAACCATGACCCGCATTCTTCCCGATTATAGCGTGACCGGCGAGGGGTCCGTTACCCTGTTCCTGTTGCACGGGGCCTTCGGAGCCAAGGAATACTGGCGCAATCAGCTGCGCTATTTCAGTGCGCGCGGTCTGCGCATCGTCGCCTGGGATGCCCCGGGCTATGGTGTGAGCCCCCTGCCCGAGGATTTCTCGGTCGAGCGTGCGGCCGAGGCGCTGACCCATCTGATCACCCGTGAACGGACCCGGACCAATCTGCTGCTGGGGCATTCGATGGGCGGCATGGTGGCGATCCGCACCTATGGTATGATGCCCGACGCGATCCACGGGCTGATCCTCTCGGCCACCAGCGCCGCCTTCGGCCGGCCCGAGGGCGAATGGCAGCGCGCCTTCGTGCGCGACCGGGTGGCGCCGCTGGACCGGGGGCAATCGCTGGCAGATTTCGCGCCGGGGATGCTGCGCAAGATGTTCGCGCCGGGCGCCGATCATCCGGCGACAGAGCTGGTGATCCGCATCGTGTCGCAGATGAGGCCGGAAACCTTCCGCGCGGCGATCGAAGCGGTCTCGCGCTTCGATGCGCGCGAGGTGCTGCCGCGTATTACCGTGCCGACGCTGTGCATCGCCGGAGGGCACGATCTGTCGGCCGCGCCGCCCAAGGTGATGGAGAAGCTGGCGACCAAGATTGCCCAAGGGGAATATCGCTGCATGGAGCATGTCGGTCATTTCGGCTGGGCCGAGGACCCGGACGGTTTCAACCGCGAAATCCTGGATTTCCTGACGCGGCGCATTCCCGCGGCCGCGGCGGTGCTGGGGCTCGAGGCAACCCGTGCCTGACGGCCCCGCCCCCGCGCAACTTCCGTTTCGCACATGCGAAGCCCTGCGGTTTCGCGACATGGACCCGCTGGGCCATGTGAACAACTCGATCTATGCGACCCTGTTCGAGCAAAACCGCGTCGAATTCCAAAGCCAGCCCGGCGGGTTTCGTGAGGCGGCAGGCCAGACCGTCGTGCTGGCGACGATGACCATCGACTTTCTGCGCGAGATGCACTGGCCCGGGACGGTCGAGATCGGCCTGGGCGTCGGGCGGCTGGGGACGAGCAGCTTTGACATCGAACAGGAGATCAGCCGCGACGGCGCGCTGATCGCCCGGGGTCGCTGCACGCAGGTTCTGATCGACAGCGCACAGCGCCGCCCGGTTCCCCTGTCTTCTGAGCAACGCCTGAGGCTGTCCCGCTGGATGGCCTGCCGCAAAGTGTAATAAAAAGACTATATAATGATTTCACAAGCCAACTTGGATCCGAAAATACCCATCTATACCTAGAAATTTAGCTCTCAAATGCAGTGTTCCCGCGCTAAAGCCGACATTCTCCATGTAAATTTCATTGACAAGTTAGGTTCATTTATATGATCTGAATGCACTGAGAATGGGGCGAATCGACAGCGCCCACCCGTCACCTCGGGACAGCTCAATCGAATGGGAGGACACCATGACATCACTGAAAACCCTGCTGCTGGGCACGGCCTTGACCGGCGCGATCGGCGTTGCCGCGCTGCCGGCGCTGGCCCGGGAAATGACCCTCGCGACCTATCTGCCGGCCAATTCGGCCTTCGTCACCGATCTGCTCGAACCGCTGGCGGCCTGGATCAACGAACGCGCGAACGGCGAGTTCTCGCTCGAGGTCTTTGCCGGCGGCACGCTGGGCCGCGATCCCGGACAGCAGGATCGCATCGTCTCCTCGGGGATCGCTGACCTGGCTGTCATCGTCCCGGGGCGCAACGCCGGGACCTATCCCGATTGGGGCGTGTTCGAGCTGCCCGGGCTGGCGCGCTCGGCCGAAGAGGGCAGCTTTGCCGTTTGGCGGATGCACAACGAGGGTACGCTGCGCACCGGCGACGAACTGCACATGGTCGCCGCCTGGACGACGGACCCCTATATCTTCCACACCTCGACCCCGATCGAGAGCCCGGCCGACGTTCAGGGCCTGCGGGTGCGGGTCCTCGGCCAGACGCAGACCGAATCCGTGCTGGCCATGGGGGGCGTTCCGCAGGGTGTCAGCATTACCGAAACGCCCGAGGCGATCAGCCGCGGCACGCTGGATGGCGCACTGGCGGATTGGTCGGTCTTCGACATCTTCCGTCTGGGCGAGGTCGCGCATTACAGCTACGAGATCCCGCTGGGCGTCTTGGCGATGGCGCTGGTGATGAACCCGGACAGCTACGGCGAATTGTCGGCCGAGGGACAGGCGGTCATGGCCGAGGCGGGCGAGGAATGGCAGCGCCTGCTGGTCGCTTATTACGGCCGCGAGCGGGCCCGCATCCTCGATACTTATACGGCCCGGGGTCATGTGATCCACACCCCGACCGAGGCGCAGATCGCCGATGTCATCGAGGCGACGGCGGCGCTGCGCGAGCAGGTCGCTGGTGCCGCAGGCGACGGCGTGATGGCGGCCTATGAGCAGGCGCTCACCGACTACCGCAGCGGCACGCGCTGAGCACAAAAGGGGGCTGGACATGAAATACGACCGGCTGGAGAGGCTCAGCATCGGGCTGAGCAGGCCGACCGCGCTGATCGGCATCCTTGGCTTGATGCTGATCGCGCTCATCACCGTGGCTTCGGTGGTGGCGCGGGCGGTCTTCAACTATCCGTTGATCTGGGCGCATGACGCGTCCAGCCTCCTGATCATCATCATTGTCGCCACCTGCTTTCCGACGGGTGTCATGTTGCGCAAGCATGTCGCCATCGAATTCCTGGGCGGCGCGCTGGGATCCCGTGCGCATCGCTGGCTGACCGCTTTCGGGGCGCTGGTCACGAGTGCCGCGCTCGCGGTTCTGGCCTGGCAGATGACGGTCATCGCCGGCCAGGAGACGGCGGGCCACGCCAGCACCGTTGTCGCCCGTATTCCCACCGGCCCGCTGTGGTGGCTGGCGGCGGTCATCGTCTGGGTCTCGGTGCCGATGCAGGGTCTCGTCACGCTTTTGATCATCACCGGCAAGGCCGCTCCCGTTGCGGATGGAGATCACGTATGAGCCCCGAAACCATCGGTCTTCTGGGTGTCGCCGCCCTGTTCCTTATGATCCTGACGCATGTGCCCATCGGAATTGCGATGGGCGTTTCGGGCGTGCTGACCTTTGGTCTTCTGCGCAACTGGTCAGCGGCTTTCGCCATCGTCGGAACCGAGGCCTCGACGGTCTTTGCCAGTCTGGAACTGGCAATCATTCCGCTGTTCCTGATCATGGGCAGCTTTGCCGCCTCGGGTGGCATGGGGCGCGACATCTATCGCCTCGCCTACGCCTTTCTCGGCCATTACCGCGGCGGGCTGGCGATGGCGACGATCGGCGGCTGCGCGGGTTTCGGCGCGGTCTGCGGCTCGTCCATTGCGACGGTCTCAACCATGACCCAGGTCTCTTATGGCGAAATGCGCCAGCGCGGCTATGCCCCGACCCTGTCGACGGGCAGCATCGCCGCGGGCGGAACATTGGGCATCCTGGTGCCCCCCTCGGTCATCATCGTGCTCTATGCCGTCCTATCCGAGCAATTCATCCTGACGCTCTTCACCGCAGCGCTGGTTCCGGCGGTGCTGGCGGTCGTCGGATACATGCTGTCGATCTGGGTCGTGGTCTCGCTCAACCCCGACGCGGGACCGGCGGGCGAGAAATCGAGCTGGCGCGAAAGGGCGCAGGCCGTGCGCGAAAGCTGGGCGACCATCCTCCTGGCCGCGGTGGTCGCGGGCGGCATCTATTCGGGCCTGTTCACCGTCACCGAATCCGCGTCGATCGGCGCCATCCTGGCCGTGGTGATCGCCGTCGCGCGCGGCAAAACCAGCTGGGCCGTGTTCTGGCAAAATCTCTACAGCACCGCCGCGACCAGCGCGATGCTCTATGTGATCCTGATTGGCGCCAGCGTGTTCAGCTATGCGCTAACCCTGTCGCGGCTGCCGTCCAACATGGTCGCCATCGTCGGCAATCTGGACGTGCCGCCGCTGATGATCGTCGCCGGGCTGATGGTCATCTACATCATCCTCGGGGCGCTGTTCGACACCGTCTCGGCGATGGTGCTGACAATGCCCTTCGTCTATCCGCTGATCCTGAACATGGGGATGGACCCGATCTGGTGGGGTATCGTCATGGTCATGGTCATCGAGATCGGCATGGTGACGCCGCCCATCGGGATCAATGCCCTGATCATGAAGTCGATGTTGCCACAGAGTAGTTTGCGCGACATCTACGTCGGGATCGTGCCCTTCCTGGTGTCGGATCTGATCCGGCTGACGCTGGTGATCCTGTTCCCGACGCTGGTGCTGTGGCTGCCGACGCTTCTGGATCTGCCGCGCTGATTGCGGCCGGTTCCCGGGCCAGTTGCTTGACAAGGATGGGTATTTCTCGTGAACTTCGCCAATCCCCGCGAGAAAGGAAGCGCATGAGCCGCGAGCAGGAGGAAGCCCCCGGTGCGCCCGCCTTGGTGGCGAAATACTCGGTGGTGCGTGCCCTCGCCATTCTCGGTGATGCCTGGACGCTGTTGATCCTGCGCTCGGCGCTGGAGGGGACGCGCCGGTTCTCGGACTGGCAGAGCAACCTGGGCATCCCCAAGGCCGTTCTGGCCAACCGTCTGGACCGCTTGGTCGAGGCCCGCGTGTTCCGCAAGACCCCGGCCCATGAGGGCGGCAAGCGGATGGAATATGTCCTCGATGAAGCCGGTCTGGAGCTGTGGGAACCCCTCGCAGCCATTGTCCGCTGGTCGCGGAGCTGGCAGAATCCCGAGAACCGCTCTGTCCCGCTGTTTCGTCACACGCGCTGCGGTCATGCCTGTGACCTGATCCTCAGCTGCGATGCCTGTGCCCAGCCACTGAGTCCTTTTAATACATTTGCTGAACCGGGACCAGGGCAGGGCTACGAGCAACGGGTCGAGCCGCATTCACGCCGCCGCGCCAATTCCGCCGTCCGGCACGGCCCCGAGGCCTTGGGCTCGCCGGAAGCCTTGGCGCTGTTTGGTGATATGTGGGCGCCAGCAATAGTCGCCAGCGCTTTCCGCGGTGTCCGTCGGTTCAATGACTTGGTGACCTACCTACAGATCCCGCCACTCGTGCTGTCGATGCGGCTGAAGGAATTGCTGGCCATCGGCGTACTCACCCGCCGGTCGATAGAGGACAGCGAGCGGTACGAGGCCTTTCATCTGACCCGTACGGGTCTGGAATTGTTCCCTTATATCTCGATGTTAGCGAAATGGGGCGACCGCTGGTGTGACGATGGAACCGGCGTACCGCTGGTGTTTCATCACCGCAACTGCGGCCATCAGTATTCCCCGGTCTACCGTTGCTCAGTCTGCGGCGAACGCGTCAGCCGCACCGAGGTCGAGTTCCTCGACCACCACGCCTGAGCGCCGGGCGAATCCTCAGCCAATCTCCATGACACAATGCCCGGAAGGTGGCAGGAGGCGGGGATTCGCGGTTGACCCTCTCCCTTCTATATGTTCTTTAAGTGTAGTGTATTGGCCTGGCATCGCGGGCCTGGACTGCTTTGAGAAAGGATCTCGGCATGACAGAACGCTTTGGCTCTTCTGACCTGCGTACAGCCCTCCTGGACCGGTTGGGGGCGACGATCCCCGCTATGGCGGCGCCGATGTTCCTGGTCTCGGGTGTGGCGCTGGTCTCTGCGGTCTGCGACAGTGGGATGGTTGGCGCCTTCCCCTCGCTCAATGCCCGTACCACGGACGAGCTGCGCGATTGGCTGGCCCAGCTCAGCGCTCGCGCCGGGGCGCCCGGGCGGGCGGCCTATGCGGTCAATCTGGTCACCCATCGCACTAACCCCCGCTTTGCCGCCGACCTCGAGGCTTGCGCCGATGCGCGGGTGCCGCTGATCATCACCGCGCTAGGCAGTCCCGCCCCAACACTAGAAGCGGCGCATGGCTGGGGCGCCTTGGTCTTTGCCGATGTGAACTCGCCCAAGCTGGCGCGCAAGGCAGTCGAGGCCGGCGCCGACGGGCTAATCCTGGTCTGCAACGGGGCCGGTGGGCACACCGGGCTGGTCTCGCCTTTTGCCTTCGTCGACGAGGTGCGCCGCTTTTTCGACGGTCCGCTGGTCGTGGCGGGCGGCATCAGCACTGGCGGCGCCATCCGCGCCGTGCGTCAGATCGGCGGAGACATGGCGTCGCTCGGGACCCGCTTTCTGGCCGCGGACGAAAGTCTGGCGGTCGACGATTTCAAGGACATGGTCGTGGCCTCCAATTATGACGACATCATCGCCACCGACGCCATCACCGGTGCCCTGGCAAACAAGTTGCGGCCGAGCCTGCTTCGCGCCGGGATCGATCCCGATACGCTGGTGTCCGGGCGCCCCTTCGATCTGAGCAAGATCGAGGGCAACACCAAGCGTTGGCGCGACCTGTGGTCCGCAGGGCACGGTGTCGGGGCATCGTCGCGGCGCCAGCCCGCAGCGGATATCATCCGCGAGCTGAAGGCGAGCTATGGTGGCAGCCACTGACCCCGCATTCGCCGGGCAAGTCTTATCCATGACCGAGGATGCACCGTGACCGACACCCTTCTGCCCGCCGATCTGGTCGATTTCCTGCTGTTCGACTGGCTGGAGCTGGAAAGCCTTCTGTCCCGCCCGCAATTCGCCGATCATGATCGCGAATCGGTGAGCGCGTTGCTGGGTCTGGCGGACCGCATCGCGCGCGAGGAATTCCTGCCGCATTACAAGGCCGCCGATCAGGTCGAACCGCACCTGACCGCCGAGGGGGATGTCGAGGTCCTGCCGCAGGCGGGCGAGGCGCTCCGCGCCTATGCCGAGGCCGGGTTCATGGCCGCGCCCTTCGCTGCCGAGCATGGCGGGCTGGGCCTGCCCGAACTGGTGCACATGGCCGCGACCGGCAGCTTCTTTGCCGCCAATGTGGCAACGGCGGGCTATGCGATGCTCACTGTCGGCAACGCCCGGCTTCTGGTCCACAACGCCAGCCCCGCGCAGATCGAGGCCTTCGTGCCCAAACAGCTGGACGGCAGCGCCTTCGGCACGATGTGCCTGTCCGAACCGCAGGCGGGCTCATCGCTGGCCGATGTGCGCACCCGCGCGGTGTCCGAGGGGCACGATGAGCTCGGCGCACGCTACCGGCTGACCGGCAACAAGATGTGGATCTCGGGCGGGGATCAGAACATCTCGGCGACGATCCACCATCTGGTGCTGGCCAAGATCCCGGATGCAGACGGAACCCTGCCCGAGGGCACGCGGGGCCTGTCGCTGTTCTTGGTGCCGAAGCATCTGCCGGATGGCGAGCGCAACGACATCGCCGTGGCTGGGCTGAACCACAAGATGGGCTATCGCGGGACTTCGAACTGCCTGCTGAACTTCGGCGAGGGCACGCGGTTCCGTCCGGGCGGGCAGGCGGGGGCGGTCGGCTGGCTGGTGGGCAAGCCGGGGCAGGGGCTGGCGATCATGTTCCACATGATGAACGAGGCCCGGCTGGGTGTCGGCATGGGCGCGGCCGCGATCGCGATGCGGGCGCAGACGCTGTCCGTCGAGTATGCCCGCACCCGCTTGCAGGGCCGGACCGATCCCGCAGGCGCCCCGGTCGCCATCGCCGCGCATGCCGATGTGGCGCGGATGCTGACCCGGCAGAGGGCGATTGCCGAGGCCGCGCTGTCGATCATCCTGTTCTGCGCCCGGCTGGTCGATGACCGCGACACCGCTGAGACGCCCGAGGCCCGCGCCCAGGCGGACCGGCTGCTTGGCCTGCTGACCCCGGCGGCGAAGACCTGGACCTCCGAATGGGGGCTGGAGGTCAACAGCATCGCCATCCAGATCCACGGCGGCTACGGCTATACCCGCGATTTCGATGTCGAACAGCTCTACCGCGACCAGCGGCTGAACCCGATCCACGAGGGCACGACGGGCATCCAGGGTCTCGATTTCGTCGGCCGCAAACTGCTGAAGGAAGGCGGCGCCGGGCTGGAGATGCTGGCCGAGCGCGTCGCGCGGACCCTCGAGCGGGCGAAAGGGCAGGGACTGGCCGGGGAAGCGCTGGCGCTCTCTGCCGCCTGGGACAAGTTCCTTGCCGTGCGCGAGGCGCTGCCGACTCTGCCCCGCGTCCATTGGATGGGCGTCGCGATCGAGGTGCTGGACGGTTTCGGGACGACGCTGGCTGCCTGGATGCTGCTGGATCAGGCGCTGGTCGCGGGCAGTGACGAGCGCCGCATCCTCGCGCAATTCTTCGTCGCCTCGGAGCTGCCGCGCGCGCATCGCGGCTTCGACCTTGCCCTGCGCAGCCCCGTTCCCCTGCTCGACTTCACCGGAGACGCCCCATGATCGACCCCGCCCGCCTGTTCGACCTGACCGGCAAGACCGCCCTTGTGACCGGCGGCGCCACCGGTCTCGGCCGCACCGCCGCCGAGGCGCTGCTGGCCGCTGGGGCGCGTGTCCTCATCGCTTCGCGCAAGGGAGATGCCTGCGTCGCCGTGGCCCGGGAATTGTCAGCGCTCGGCCCCTGCGAGGGCTTCGCGGGCGATGTCGGCACCGAAGCGGGGGTAGAGGCGCTGGCCGCCGAGGTCGCCGCCCGCACCGACCGGCTGGACATCCTGATCAACAACGCCGGGGCGACTTGGGGCGAGCCCTTCGGCAGCCACGGGTTCAAGGCCTTCGAGCGCGTGCTGTCGGTCAATGTGACGGGCCTCTTTGCCCTGACGCAGCGGCTGATGCCGATGCTGATGGTGGCAGGCACCGCGGATGACCCGGCGCGGATCGTCAACATCGGCTCGGTCATGGGGACGATGCCCATCGCCGACGGCGCCTATTCCTATGCTGCGTCGAAGGCCGCCGTGCATCACCTGACGCGCATCCTGGCGAACGAGTTCTCGGGCCGTCACGTCACCACCAACGCCATCGCCCCCGGACCGTTCGAAACCAGGATGACCCGGTACTCGCTGGGCGACGACGCGGGCAAATCTGCGGCCTCGGCTGTGGTGCCGATGGGCCGCATCGGGTGCGAGGATGATCTTGCCGGCACCGTGCTGTTCCTGACCGGGCGCGGCGGGGCCTATGTCTCGGGCGCGATCGTGCCGCTCGATGGCGGCATCTCGGCCCGCGCGCCGCTGCACATGTTCCGCGAGGACGAGGCATGAGACAGCCTGTGTCAACCTATGGCTTTGGCCGCGCCCTGGCCGACCGGGTCGGTACGATGTGGGGCCCTTCGGACTGGGTGCTGCTGGATCAGACGCGGATCGACGCCTTCGCCACGGTGACCGAGGATCACCAGCCGATCCATGTGGACCCGGTCCGCGCCGCCGCCAGCCCCTTCCGCGGTACCATCGCCCACGGCTTTCTCACCCTCTCGATGCTGAGCCGTCTGGCGGAACAGGCGCTGCCGGTGCTGAGCGAGGTTCGTGAAAGCCTGAATTACGGCTTCGACAAGATCCGTTTTCTCAGCCCCGTCCCCTCGGGCGCACGGATCCGCGCGGTCTTCACCTTGAACGCGGTAGAGGACAAGCCCGGCAACCGCCAGCTGCTGCGCCTTGCCGTCGCGGTAGAGGTCGAGGACGCCGAGCGCCCGGCGCTGGTCGCCGACTGGCTGGTCATGCTGAATTTCGGAGAGAACGCATGAACAAGGATTTCGCGGGCCGCGTGGTTATCGTCACCGGCGCGGGCGCCGGTCTGGGGCGCAGCCATGCGCTGGGTCTGGCGGCCGAAGGGGCGCGGGTCGCCCTGTTCGACCTGACCGCGCCGCAATCCGTCGCCGAAGAGATCCGCGCCGCCGGTGGCGAGGCGCTGGCCATCGCCTGCGACGTGGCCAACATGGCGGCGGTCGAGCGCGGCGTGGCCCAGGTGACGGAGGCCTGGGGCCGCGTCGATGTGCTGGTTAATAACGCGGGGATCCTGCGCGACAAGACCTTCGCCAAGCTCACCCCGGCCGATTTCGCCCAGGTTCTGGCGGTGCATTTGACCGGCAGCTTCCATTGCACCAAGGCTGTCTGGGAGATCATGCGTGCCCAGGGCTACGGGCGGATCGTGCTGACCTCCTCGGCCTCGGGGATCTACGGCAACTTCGGCCAGTCGAACTATGGCGCGGCCAAGGCGGCGATGATCGGGCTGATGAACGTGCTCCATCTCGAGGGCGCGAAATACAACATCCGTGTCAACACCCTGGCCCCGACCGCCGCGACCGGCATGACGGAGGGGCTGATCACCGCCGAGGAAGCCGCGCTCCTGGCACCAGACACGGTGACGCCCGGGGTGCTTTACCTCACGCATGAGGACGCGCCGTCGCGGGTGATCCTGGGCGCCGGGGCAGGGGTCTTTGCCGTCACCCATATCGCCGAGACCGAGGGCGCCTGGCTGCCCCCGGCCGAGCGAACCGCCCGGGGCATCGCCGCCGCCATGGACCGGATCACTGACCGGCAGGGCGAAGCGACGCATGGCTCGGCCCTCGATCAGACGAGAAAGTTCGTCGATATCGCTCGCAAGGCGCGAGCCTAACACCGACTTTTTTGCGTGTATCGGTAAGTAGAATCACTGCACGAGTCTCATATGTAAGTACGCCCGCGCCGAGGTCGTCGCCCACCCGCTGCCGCATGATGAAGTGGTGCGCCTCCAGCCGTGATAGTCTTCCAGGGCTTCGCGTTCTTGCGGGGTGGAATGACGGCATGGGCACCGCGATCTGCGATCGCATCGTGGCACTTGCGCGTGTCGTAGGCGCCGTCTGCCGTGACGCTGGCGAGCTCTTGGCTCTTTGGGATTTGGTCGAGGAGGTCAGGAAAGATCGGCGCATCCATTGCCCGGCAGGCGCATGCGCAGCATGCTGCCGAGAGGGGCCGACGTGACTTCCGGTGATCTCGACCGCTCGGATCTCCAGCGTTTCCTCATCGATCCCAAGGTGGATCTTCCGCCAGACCCGCCGTTTTGCGCCGCCATGCTTGCTTGCGTGCCATTCGCCTTCACCTTCGACCTTGATCCCGGTGCTGTCCGCTGCCCGGCAGTGCATCACGCAGTGATGTCACGAGAGGGATCAGCAGGTGCAGCGGCCCCTTGGAACCACGAAACGGGATGTTGACAGCCAAGGACTTCTGACGGCGCGACAGCGTGCTGAAGTCGGGCACCGCCCAATCGAGGCCAACCAGTCGCAGCAGACTTTCGACAAACCCGGTTGTCTGCCGGAGCGCCATACCGAATAGCACCTTCATCGTAAGGCACGTCTGAATAGCGGCATCGATGTAGCTCTGCTGACGGCCACGCCTGCCTGTCGGCACGGCATCCCAGCTCATCTCGGGGTCGAACCAGATCGTCAGCGAGCCACGGCGCTTGAGCGCGTGCGCCGGTGGGCTCGAACCAGTGGTGCCTCACCGGCTTACTGTAGGCCGGCCAGTTCCTGGTCCTGTAGCGCAATCCACTTGATAGGCTTTGGCAGGAGTCGCCGGGATCACACCTCCGGCGATGCTCAAGGCGGCGACAGTGGCGCCTGCCCGGAGAACTCGTTTCATCACGTCACTCCACTCTAAGTGGTGCATCGATACGAAACACCATTTATGATGGCAAGGAGATTTGATTGATGACGCGCCGCGTCGCCCACCGGTGGCATTGCGACGGGAGGTCAATCATCTCGCGGGTCCCATATTGGGATCTGTCGTCCAGACCCTGTTCCCCATCTGTGCTCAGCCGGTTGCTCCATTTCGAGGATGCGCGTGAGCTTCAGAGGCATGGATAGCACAACGCCAAGCGCCGAATCGCCGATTGAGGTCGGATTTCAAAGAGGTAAGGACCCACGGCTGCCGGTGCACTACTGGTCCCGGCTCCTCAGGAACCGCGCATAATCCTCGCTGACCGCGCGGGCCTCGGCCAAGGCGCGTGCGCGCTCCAGATCCAGACATCGAAAGTAGGCCTGCACATCCGCGAAGTACCGCTCGAAGTCTTGGCCGAGGAGTTCCGTATAAGCCCGGATGTCGTCTGGGGCCTGCGGGACGAAGGGGCGCTCCGGCGCGATGCAGGGATTGGCCCAAGCGGTCGTGGGGAGCAACGCCGAGATCACCAGCGCTCTCAGGGCTTCGCGTGCACAGGAGATGTGCAGGGCAAAACTCCTTTTGCGCCTTTAATGTTGTATTGTCGTCCTGTAGCTCTGGTATCAGAGCAGGACGATTTTCGTCAAGTCACTATTATTGTCTTGCTATCATTAATGTTGTCTCGTATCAGCTGCGGTGTATCGATCCCGCGAGCCTGATGCTGCACCTATGCTGAAAGGACCAAGCGGGAGGCCATGATAGAAGAAGCCCCGAATGTGGTTACAGAAGACGGACTGCGAAGCCTCATGGCTGAAGGCTACGCCATCGAGGTGGTCTGCAAGGAAGCGGGCGAGAAGCGCCACAACAGCTGGTACGGCATCTGGGTCGTGCGCGCCGTCTCCGACAATGGGCGAGCCGAGAAGATGCTGGTCACCAGCCGCAGCTATCTCAAGGTGCGCGAGTTCAAGACGATCGTCGGCGTTGTCAGCTTCCTCTCCGAGATGGGATGCCCTGCTGCGCGTATCCCGCTCCTTGAAGGAGGACGCGAGCTCAACACCGGCACGGGTCTCATGGCTGGCGACCGCGCCGAGCCGTAAGTCCGATCGGGCAGCCCTTCGTGGCGCGCTCGTTGCACTCACCTTGGCTCCGGGCGCCCTGATCGCGCCCGCAGCCCTTGCCGAAGGGTTCATTTTCTCCATCGGCCCCGATGGTCGTTTGATGGATCCTGATGCGGCGGAGACGTCGCTTGCCGCATTCGATCCGGATCTCGCAGGTGAGACGAACAGCTTGTTCCTGTTCTCCCCGGCAAGGGGAGCTTCCTCAGGTTTCGGCTTGGAAGATGGGGCAGCCGGCACCGGCGCGGTTCCGCCAGCCATTATCGCCTCTCCCGACATCCTCGACGCGATCCAATCAACGGCCCTGCGTTACGCAGGGCATGCCTCCCTGCGATCTGCCGGGCTCACGGTGTCGGATTGGGCGCTGTTCTACCGCGCCAATATCGAAGTCGAGAGCGCCTACAACCCGGCAGCTCTGAGCCCCGTTGGAGCGATCGGGCTCGGGCAGCTGATGCCGGCGACGGCGCGCGCCCTTCGTGTCGACCCTCACGACATGGCGCAGAACCTCGACGGCTCCGCGCGCTACCTCCTGATGATGCTCGCCGAGTTCGGCGATCCGCGCCTGGCGCTTGCGGCCTACAACGCAGGCCCCGAGGCAGTAACGCGCCATGGCGGCATTCCCCCGTTTCCAGAGACCCAAGGGCATGTGGCCCGCGTGACGGCCGTGTTCGAGCGGCTCAGAGGAGATTTGTCATGAGCCCGAAGATCAAGTCCACCGCCGGTGGCGTGGCGCCCGCTGTCACTCTCGCCCTTGTAGCTGTTGTCGTGCTGGCCGGACCGGCTGTCGCGCAAAGCATCGACCTCTCGCCGGTGCAGACGCTCCTGCAGGGCATCGTCGATGCGATCACCGGCCCCTTGGGCATCGTGATCGGCACGCTCGCACTGATCGGCGTCTTCCTCTCCTGGCTTTTCGGGATCCTGGATTTCCGGCAAGCGCTCTGGGTGGTTGTGGCGATCGCAGGCATCGCTGCCGCCCCGACCATCGTTGCCGCCATCTGGACCACCTGAGGCCGGGCCATGGCTGAGACGTCGCGTGTGTTCATCGGCCTCTTACGGCCACCGAAGCTGCTGGGCCTGCCGATCATGTACGCCATGGTCTGGCTCTTCGGCTCGGTGCTCCTCTTCCTCTGGGTGCAGAGCTGGGTGGTCGCCTTGATCGCGGCGCTTAGCTGGCCTGCGCTCTGGAAGGCCGCCGATTGGGACCCGAACTTCCTCGACGTCCTCGTCATCACGCTTCAAGAGACGCCGCCCACGCGGAACCGCAAGCATCACGGCGGAGACAGCTATGCCCCGTGACCAGAGCTTTGCCACAGATGCTGCCGCCCTCGATCCGCTGACCGCGCTACCCCAATGGGTCAAGGGCGAGACGCGGCTGTCCTCGATGCTGCCCTATGTTAGTCTTGTCACCGACCGGACGATCCGCACGCGCGGCAATGAGCTTATGCAATGCATCCGGCTCAATGGTGTGAACAGCACGACCGCAGAAGACACCTATCTCGACAAGGTCGGCGGTCTCCTCGCGGGCATCGTCGCGCAGGTCGGGACCGGCTTTTCTTTCTACCTGCATAAGGTCTCGAAGGCCGTCGACGTCTCGCTTCCCCCAATTGCAAGCAAAGTTTTTGCCGCCGCAGTTGATCAACGCTGGAGCGCTCATCTCGCGTCAGCCGGTCTGCGGGACAAGACCCTGACCTTGACAGTCTTGAAGCGGCCCGAGGCCGGCAGCCGGTTGCCCTTTGGCCTAGCCGCCTCCCGCACCCGTCTTATGGCCGACACCACGAGGCGACTGCGCAAGCTTGATGAAGTCGTGGGTTTCCTGCTCTCGGCCTTCGATGAGCTGAACCCGCGGCTTCTCGAAGCAGGCAACGGCGAGCTTCTGGGCTTCCTCGGGGCGCTCAACACCGGTGAGGAACATCCGCTGTTTCCCCGCTCCCGGCTCGGTGTCATCGCCGAGGACGTCGCCAATACGCGGGTGACCTTCCGCGGCAAAGCGATCGCGCTCTCCGATGGCCCTGTGGGCGAGAAGTTCGGCGAGATCTTTGCCGTCAAGAACTATCCGGCCAAGACCGACACCCTGATCCTCGACGAGCTGAACCTGCCCGTCGACATGGTCGTCACCCATTCCTTCGTTCCGATCAACGCCAACATCATGGCCGGCCGGATCAAGCGTCAGATTCGCCTCATGCAGGCCGCCAATGACGGTGCCGTCAGCCTCGCTCAAGAGCTGGAACTGGCGCAGGACGATCTGGAATCAAAGCGCCTGATCTTCGGCGAACACCACATGACCGTCGCCGTCTACGCGCGGAGCCAATCCGCGCTCGACGACATCTCGGCCGAGATCCGCAACATATCCGCGACCTCCGGCATCAACCTGATCTCGGAAGCCTTCGGCGCCCGGGCGCATTTCATGGCGCAGCATCCGGGCAATACGGCAGCGCGCAGCCGCAAAGCCGCGATCACCAACCACAACTTCGCAGACCTCGCGACCTTCCACCGCTCGCCCTTGGGCAAGTCCGGGGAGCAGGTGCCCTGGGGCGTGCCGATTGCCCTCTTCCCGACGCCCGAACGCAGCGGGTTTCGGTTCAACTTCCACGAACAGGGCCGCCCCGACCGCGAACCCACAAGCGGGCACACCCTCATTCTCGGGCGCCCGGGTTCGGGCAAGTCCGTCCTCGCAGGGTTCCTCATGACCATGGCGAAGAGGGCAGGGGCGCGGCTTTTCGTGTTCGATTACCGCGCCGGCATGGAAATGGCCGTGCGCGCGCTCAGCGGCAGCTATGCAACGGTCCGCGCAGGGCGCCCCACGGGGCTGAACCCGTTGCAGACCGAGATCGATGATCGCGGCCAAGCCTGGCTCGCCGATTGGCTCGCGACGCTCCTTGAACAGCCGGGAAGGCCCTTGAGCCCGGTCCAGACCAACCGTTTGCAAGAGGTCGTGCGCCAGAATGCCAGCGCTGGGAATGCAGGCCTTCGGAACTGGTCGGATTTCGCATCGCTGCTGGTGTCGACCGATGACGAGGGTGACCTCTATGAGCGGCTGCAGGAATGGACAACGGACGGGCGCTATGGCTGGATCTTCGGCGCCAATACCGAGGACACGTTCCAGATCGGTGCCGATGGCGGCTCGGGCGTCTCCGGCTTCGATCTCACCGGCATTCTCGACTCCGAGAGCGAACGCGAGCGGATGGCCGTGCTCTCCTATCTGTTTCGCCGCATCGAGCGCGTGATCGAGGATCGCAAGCCTACGATCATCGTCATCGATGAAGCCTGGAAGGCCCTCGACAATGCCTATTTCGCCGAGCGCCTGAGCAACTGGCTGGTAACCGCCCGCAAGCAGAACGCGGTCGTCGTGATGATGACGCAATACGCGAGCCAGCTCGAACGCACCCGGACCGGCAAGACCATCATTGAGGCGGTGCCGACACAGGTGCTGCTCCCTAACATCCGCGCCTCGGCGGCGGACTATGCCATGCTGGGGCTCAGCGAGAAGGAGCTCGATGTGCTTCTCGGCGTGGGCTCCGCCTCGCGGCTGGCGCTCGTGCGCGATGATCGTGGATCCGTGGTGATCGATGCCGATCTCAGCGCCCTTGGCTCTCTCGTGACCATTCTTGGCGGCATGGAGAAGGGCGAAGCCCTCGTCGGCGCCGATTACCGGGACCGCCCCGATTTCTGGAGAGTTTCATGATCGTCCGTAGCCTTGTTCGCATAGGTGGATTGCTCTGCTTTGTCGGGGCGCTGAGCGCTTGCGGTGCCTCAGAGGCGCCCCGCGCCAATTGCTTCAACTTCCGCGACGCACCGGCAAGGTCGGCCATCCGGGCCGCGACAGTCGCCTCTGAGACTGTCGAGGTCACCCGCCGCGACACTGGCTGTGAGTTCGTTCGGCTCGGGATGGGCAGCTGAGGATGACGGCTCGGTTCTCCACCTCGGCGCTCGCGCTTGCCATGGGCGTATCCCTCCCGGGAGCCGTCCTGGGGCAGGGCGTCCCAACCTTCGATGCCCGCCTCTTTGCGGCACGCCAGTCGATCCTCGAGCAAACGGATCAAGACCTTGCCCTGCAAGGGGAGCGGTTGAGCCGTGAGGAGCGGATTGCCGAGATAGAACGGCGTCAGCTCGCATCGCTCGAAGGATTGATGGACGCGATGTCGTCGCGCGGGGGCGATGTTGGCGCGACAATCGTCAGACTCGAAGCCGGGTCGGGCAGCAATTCGAACGCGCCGGCCGGCATCGACACGGCCGCGACCAGTCTCTATGCGCCTCAGGATTCCAATCCGGCGGCGCTGCGCATGTTCGGGGATGCCCGCGAGGGGATCGAAGAGCTCATCATCCGCGCAGCCCGCGACACCCATGGCCTCGCGGGCGTGGGCGACGCCGGCCTCTCCCTGGTGCAATGGCGCTGCCTCCTCCAGGCCCTGATCTGGCAGGAGAGCCGGTTCCAGATTGGTGCACGCTCTCCGGTCGGCGCCTACGGCCTCACCCAGATCATGCCCGCGACCGCGGGCGATCTCGGCATCTATCCCGCCTATTACGACGACCCGTACCTGCAAGTGGTCGGGGGTGCGCGTTATCTCGCGCAGATGCTGGCGATGTTCGACGGCAACGTCATCCATGCGCTCGCCGCCTATAACGCGGGCCCCGGCAATGTGCAGCGCCACGGCGGCGTCCCTCCCTTTGCGGAGACGCAGCACTACGTCCTGGTGATCCCGCAGCAATACAACGCCTATCTCGCCGCTATCGGCGGCATCGATGCGCTCGGCAGCATCGACCCGGTGCTCCTCGCCAACGCGAGCCTGAGCCTCACCGCCCACGGCGCCGGCGTCTATGGCGACTATTCCCTCGTCTCCGTGCAGGCCGCAGCCCTGCGGGTGCAGGACATCATCACGCGCATCGGCGAGACCGACGATCTGCACGAGACCATCGCGCTCAACACCTATGCCCGCGCCGAACTCGCGCGGCTCGTGGCGATCCGCACCCGCATTCGGGCCGCGCAAGCCGAGCCGCTCAGCGCCGATCAGATCGCCTTCGCCGCAGCCCAGGCTCAAGAGCGCGCCTACATGGATTTCACGATGGAGAGCTTGCGATGACCTTGAGACCGGGCCGCGCCCTTGGCGCAACCCTCGCCGCGATCTTCCTTGCAGGCCAGCCAGCCGGCCTTGCAAAGGCGCAAGGCGTTCCGACCGTGGACACCCAGAACATCGCCCAGGAATTGCGGCAGTTGCAGCAGATGCTGCAGGATTTCGGCATCCAGAGCGATCTTCTGGAGAATGCGCTCGCGCAGTTGAACCTCCTGCAGCAGCAATTCGATCAGCTCGAAGACATGTATGCCTCGCTGACCGGGCCGCGCAGCATTCTGGGCTTTGCCATGGGTGGAGATCTCGATGGGCTGCTCGCCGCAAACTTCAGCGACCTTCCGGGCCTCGTCCGTGGCATTCAAGCCGGAGACTGGAGTGCGCTCATCGGCCCCAATGCAGGTCCGATGCGCACGCAGATGGAACAGGCCTTGGCCCGCGCCGGGTTTGACGAAGACACGCTGAGCGAGATCGCGACGAGCGGCAATCCCGGTGCTGCGGGCGTGGCGACGCGCGCCACGACCGGCGCAGTTCTCTCCGCTGCAGCCCAGAACAGCCATGCCGAGGCCGCACAATCACTGGAACGGGTCGAGGAACTCGTCTCGATGATCCCGGACATGGAAGATCTCAAAGCCTCGATGGATCACAACACCCGCGTGACCGCCGAGCTGGCGATCGCGCTGACCCGCATGTGGGAGCTCGAGGCCATCCAGACGCTCGGTGTGGGCACGTCAGGCGTGGTCGATGCGGCCACCATTGCAGAAGAGCGCCGCTACATGGATTTCACCTTGCCGGATCTAGCGCCATGAGCGTGCTCTCGGGCGTGAGCACACGCGATCTGGTCGAGGAAGAGCTGATCCACGGTGCTCTGCGCCGCGAGCAGCTTTGGCGCGCGATTGGTCTCGGCGGGGCCGCCTTCGGCGTGCTGGGGTGCCTCGCTGCCGCTGCCGTCGCGCTCATGGTTAAAACCCCGCCGCCGGTCGTTGTGCCCTATGATCCGCAAACCGGCCTCGCTTTGCCCAACGCGACGGTGGAGGCAGTCTCGCTCGCGGAGCGACCAGCCATCGTTGAAGCACAGATCTACCGCTACATCCTCGACCGCGAGGCCTACAACCAGCTCGACAATGACCTTCGCGTGCGCCGGGTTCTTGCCCAATCGACGGGTGCAGCCGAAGCCAGCATGCGCGCGATGTGGACCTCCGGCCAGGAAAGCTACCCTCCCACGCGCTATGGACCCGCGGCAGAGATGGCGGTGGAGATCGCCTCGATCACGCTCATCGGCGAGAACCGTGCCCAGGTTCGATTGAGGAAGCGTCTCACCAGTCCGCAGGGCGCGCAGACGGGGGCCTTCACCGCCACGCTGATGTTCGCCTTCCAGCCCGAGCGCGCCCGCGCGATCGACGAGGTCTGGCAGAACCCCTTCGGTTTCACCGTCACGAATTACGCCATCCGATCGGACCGCGCAGAATGATATCTCGTTCCTCCTTGCGTCGCCCCTTCGGGCTCGCGACTGCGACCCTGATCGCTTTGACCCTCTCCGCACAATGCGCCCGTGCCGAGACAACGCCCCGGCCTGGCACGCATGACACGAGGGTACGTGTCGCGACCTGGACCGAGGGTCAGGTCTACCGCCTCATCACGACGCTCACGCGCGTGACCACCGTCGAGTTTGGCGAAGGGGAGACGATCCGGTCGATCATCGCCGGCGACACTGTCGGCTTCCAGTTCGATGCCGTGCCCGGCGGCCGCGCATTCGCCATCAAACCGGCGGCAACCGGCGTCGCGACCAACATCACAGTCTACACGAACCGCCGCTCCTACTATTTCCACGTCGTCGAGGCGCGAGAGACGCCGCATTATGTCGTGCAGTTCCGCTATCCGGGAAGCCATGCGGAGCCGGTTCGAACCGTCGCGGCGCAAGCCCCGAACACCAACTATGCCGCAAGCAGTGAGACCGAGTTCACGCCCGCCGCCGTCTGGGACGATGGCACCTTCACCTATTTCCGCTTCGCGCGGAATGCGCCGGTGCCGGCGATCTTCCGCTATGCCGAGGGCCGGGAGCGCTCGGTCAACAGCGGCGCCCTAGCCGATGGCGTGATCCGCGTCTCGGGTGTTAATCGGCAATGGGTGCTGCGGCTTGGCGACGAGGTGGTGTGTATCCAGGACATGGGAGCGCCCGCCTCATGACGCAGGACACCGACGATCTCGCCAAACGCCTTGCGGCGCTCGAGGGCGTGACCCAAGGCAAGCGCGCCAAGACCAAGCCTTCGCCTGTCATGGCCCTTCTCGGCGTTGTAGGTATCGCGGCCGTGGGTGGTCTTGTCTGGGTCGTCCTGCAACCAACGCCGCAAATTCAGTTGGCGACGGCGTCGCCTGAGGAGTTTCAGGCGGTGGGATCCGGGTTTGGCGATCTGGGACCGGCGTCTCAACCGACGCCGGAACCGGCGCCTGCGGAGCCGGCCGGCCCCTCAGCCTCTGAATTGGCTCTGCGGGAAAGCCTCTCCACGCTCAGAGCAGAACTCGACGCGCTTCGCTCCCGCCCGACCGAGACACCCGACAGCAGCGCGGATCAGGCCATCGCTGATCTCACGGCACAGATCGCGGATCTGCAGGCCGCGTCAACCGAGGGGCAGCAAGCCCTCCAGCGTCAGCTGGTCGAACGCGAGCGAGAGCTTGAACAACTCCGCATGGACCTCGAACTTGCGCGGCTGGCACCATCCGACATGGGACCCGCCAACCGGTCAGAGGAAGACATGCGGCTCGCAGAACTCGAGCGCCGCCGCATTGCCGACATGGAAGCCCGTGCCGAGCGCATCGCCTCACCGATGATAGCCGTTGCTGGTGCCGAGGCAGGCAGCGAGCGCGGAAGCGCGCTTGATGAGGCGCGGCTCAATGCCGACGAGGCCTTCGTTCGCAGCGGGGCTCGGCCTTCGCGAGTCACCCGTGCGGAGGTGATCGCCAATCCGCGCAACACCGTGGTCCAAGGCACCCTTATTCAGGCTGTGACCGAGACGGCCCTCGACAGCACCCTGCCCGGAGCCATCCGGGCAATCGTCTCCGAAGACGTGCATTCCTTCGATGGCGGTCGCGTCCTGATCCCGCGCGGCGCGCGCTTGATCGGGCGCTATCGGTCTGACGTGGCGCTGGCCCAGTCCCGGGTCATGGTCGCCTGGGACCGGATCCTCTTGCCCGACAACCAGAGCGTCGAGATCAGCGCCCACGGCGGCGACGCGCTCGGGCGAACGGGCACCACAGGCGACGTCGATACCCGCTTTGCGCAACGCTTCGGCTCGGCCGCCCTCATCTCGCTGATCGGTGCGCTGCCGGCCGCGGCAGCCGGGCAGATCGAGGATGACGCGGTGGCCGATGCCACCAGCGATATCGGTTCGGATCTGCGCGACAGCACCCAAAGCGTCATGCAGGATTATCTCGCCATCCGCCCGGTGATCCGCGTGGCGCAAGGCAGCCGGATCACCGTCATGGTCGACCGCGATCTGGAGATTTTGTTTTAGGATGCTCCCACCTCTCACACAGTTTGCGGGGGTTACCGGCCGGGCAGATCACCCCGGACGGCAGCGGGGGACGGATCGATCTGGAGATGGTCGAATTGGGCCGATCAGAAGTGGGATCGCCCCCGCAGTTTCGCATGTCCTGAACGGATACCGGAGGAAGGTCGCAGCACCTTGCCTCGCATAACAAGATAAGGAAGACGAAGTTGAACGACACAGTGGGGATCGACATATCAAAGGCAACACTCGACGTATTCCGGTTGTCGGACGGGCGGCGAGAGCAGTTTTCCAACGATGCCGCCGGTCTCAAGAAGCTGAGGACGTGGCTTGGGAAAACACCTGTCCGGGTGATTTACGAGCCGACGGGTCCCTACCATCGGGACCTCGAACAAGCCCTCACCGCCACAAGCCATGGCCTTGTGAAGGTAAACCCCACGCGGGCACGGCGTTTCGCGCAGGCGACTGGCCAGACAGCAAAGACCGACCGCGTCGATGCCGAGCTTCTGGCGAGGATGGGCGCGGTGCTCAACCTTGAAGCCAGCCCGGCCCGGTCGGAGGCCCTCATGGAAATCAAGGAGCTGCACGTCGCTCGCGTCGGCCTGATCAAGGATCGGACAGCGTGCCGGAACCGGCTCGGGACGGCTCGATGCAAGGTGATCGTCTCGCAGCTGAACGCGCGCTATCGCCAGATCAAGGCGCAGATCGCCCAGATCGACGCCGAACTGGTGCGCTATGTCAAAGCCGATCCGGAGCTCGCGCGCCGCTACGAAATCCTTCTCTCCATTCCCGGGATCGGCCAGGTCGCAGCCATCGCGCTGATCGTCGAGATGCCTGAACTGGGCAGCATGAACGCCAAGGAAGTCGCCAGCCTCGCGGGACTCGCGCCGATCACCCGTCAGTCCGGCCTTTGGAAAGGCAAGGCCCGGATCAGCGGTGGTCGCCAGACGATCCGCACGATGCTGTTCATGCCTGCCCTGATCGCGACCAGGTTCAATGCGCCTTTGCGTCAGGTCCACGAATCCCTCATTGGCGCCGGAAAGCCATGGAAGGTCTCGATCACCGCGGTGATGCGCAAGCTCGTCATCCTCGCCAACGCGCTCGTGCGCGACGACCGCACCTGGGCTGAAGCCCGTGCTTGATCATAACGGATACTTCTGAGATGGCAGCGAGCTACTTGGAGGCCTCGCTCGACCGTCTGGGCGAGGCCGTGCGCCGCGACGACGTCATCGAGATCTGCATCAACCCGGACGGTCAGGTCTGGGGAGAGTTTCAAGGCGACTGCGTCTTGCGGCCGCTCGGCGCGCCACTCACACAGACGCAAATCCGCGATCTCGGCAATCAGATCGCCTCGGCCGCCTCGACAACCCTCAGCACCAAGAAGCCGATCGTCTCGGTGTCGATATTGCACCATAGCCGGCCGATCCGCGCGCAGGTGATCCAGCCGCCGGTCGTCGAAGGCGGCTTCTGCATCGCGCTGCGGTTCTTCTCTTCGCTGCCGCTCGACACCATCACGCTCGAGTTTCTCTACGGCAAGGAGCGCAGCCTCGAAGGCCTGCGCCAAGAGCGAAACATTGCCCTGCGCGAGGTCGCGGCATCAGGTGACATCGGCGCCGCCCTGTCCTTCTGTGTCGAGAACAAGCTCAACATGATCGTTTCGGGCGGCACCTCGACCGGCAAGACGGTCGCCGCACGGAAGATCTTGTCGCTCATCCCGGCAGAGGAGCGGATCGTCACCATCGAGGAGGCGGCCGAACTGAGGCCTGAGCAGCCGAATGTGGTGACCTTGATCGCAGATCGCGACACGGAGGCCCGATCCGCGAATACTCTCCTCGCGGCGACCCTGCGCATGCGACCTGACCGGATCGTCTTGGGCGAGGTTCGGGGCACGGAGGCCATGACCTTCCTCGAGGCGATCAACACGGGCCACGGCGGTTCGCTCACCACCCTGCATGCCGAAACCCCGCAGCTCGCCGTCCGCCGCCTCGCCATCGCGGCCCTGAAATCCCAGTTGCCGATGACCTACACAGACATGCTCGACTACATCGAGGGGTCGATCGACGTGATCATCCAGACCGGCCGACAGGACGGCGCCAGAGGCATCACCGAGTTCTTCCTGCCGGGGCAGGGAGGGCAGCAAAGCCAAGACAGATTGGACGGGCGGGGCAGGCGGGCACTCGCCAGCGCGACACAATGAAGAAGAAGGAAGATCCGATGCGGAAGATCATGATGGCGGCGTTTGCGACATTGGTGGCCACGTCTCTTGAGGCGCAAACCGCGCCCCAGATGACGACCGATCTCACGGTCACCATGGACCGGCAGCAGTACCGGATCTGCAATGATCGGCCGGTCCGACCGGCCTGGATGGACGAGGTGCATCCGAGGGAGGCCTATAAGGTGCTGACCTTGATGCGGCTTTATGAGCTCCGGGCTTGGGAGGAAATCAGGGCATCAGGACAGTGCGAATGCGACACGCGTTTCCCCTCATGGGATGCGGCCTCGGCCGAGTATGCCGAACGTTTCGAATCCAACACGCAGGCTGAACACACGCAGTCTCAGCTCGTATTGCGCCGAAACCAGGCCGAGATCGCTCGGGCCGTGCAGGATATCTGTGAAGCTCAAGGCAACTGGTGATGAGCATCGTCAGCTGGATGGTCGGTACGGCTGACGGGTTTCTCGCAGACGCCGCGCAGTCTCAGTTTGGGGCGGTGGCGAGCAACACCGGCACGATCATTCTGTTGATGGTCACGCTCTCTTTGATCGGCGTCTGCATCAACATGGCCTTCCAGTTTCGAAGCATGGATGGCGCGAGCTTCTTCTGGTATCTCGTCAAGCTCATCTTGATCGGTTTCTTCGCGTTCAACTGGGCCAACTTCAATGCTGTCGCGGAGGCGGTCATCGGCGGGTTGGACTATGTCGCCGGTGCCCTGATCTCTTCGGTGGGCGGTGGCGGAGCAGGGGCCACATACTTTGCTGCGGAGTTCGACCGACTGATCACCGAGTTCAGCCAATACCTGAATGCAATCGGTAACAACCTGAACTGGATGACTGGCGCCATTCTCGGCAGCATCGGCCTTGTCCTCTTGAGCTTCCTCGGCTTCATGACCGGTATCGTCCTCATCTTTGCCAAGATGATGCTGACCCTGATGCTCGGCCTCGCCCCGATCATGATTGCCCTGTCGCTCTTCGACGCGACCAAGGACTTCTTCCACCGCTGGGTTTCAACAACCATCAGCTACGCCTTCTATCCAATCGTCATAGCGGCGATGTTTTCGACGGTGGTCGGGATGGCGAACTCGCTCCTGGCCCAGCTCGGCGACCCGAACTCAGCGACAAACATCGGCTCACTGGTCCCGTTCTTCGTCATGGTGTTCTTGGCCAAGGGGGTTGTTGCGGCGACGCCGCTGATCGTCCGAGGTATTTCCGGGAACCTGATGGTGGCGGCCGGGCCGGCCATCGCAAGTGGAGCGGCGGGGGTAATCCGAGGGTTTGCGAACACAGACGGCGTTCGCAGCCGAGCCCGGTTTGGATCGCTAACGACCGGGGAAAGCGTGGGGCGAGGGATGGTTCAGGCGCCGGCGGCCGTGCGAGGGGCGGCCTCCTCGACTGGCGCTCATATTGTCAGGGTGGTCGAGCGGGCGAGGAGGTTGAGGAGCTAAGGGACGGCATTCAAAGGTAGCAAATGTGTGAGGGCGCCACTTCGGCTTGTTTCCAGACTGCCTCTGTCCACCTTTACTGGCTCCACCGCCGTAATAAGCAGCCTGTAACGAGCGTCGACCTGAGACGTGCGGACGGCCCCGCCGCACCGCGTGCTGCCATTGATGTGGGTCACCCGGTCAGCACAAGGCAGCACAGAAGGTTGGTGAAACGGGAGCAAGCACGGCTCAAAGGCGGTTCGCCATTGGTGACCACGGGACGTAGATTCTATTTCTACGTGCTCACGGGCATTTCGGGTGCGGAATTTTGCGCAACGCTGTCGGCAGTGTTGACTGAATAACAGTGTCGGACGGCATTAATGAAACACCTTATGGCAACCACCGAGATTGCGGTCTTCGTGGAAACGTCAACGTCGGTTCAGGATCAACGGTGGTCTTTTGGAGTTCAGACGTTCGAAGCAGCCATGAACCTGCCGCGCAGCACCTACTACTATCGCGCGGTCGCCAAACCCGAAGGGCTGTCGGATGCCGAGCTGACGTCGATCATCGAAGACATCCAGGATGAACTGCCCTGTTATGGTTACCGGCGTGTGACACACGAACTGAAGCGTCACGGATTGATCATAAATCACAAGAGGGTAGCCCGCGTCATGCGGCTGGCCGGACTTGGCATAAAGGCCCGCAGGCGCTTTGTGCGGACAACCGACAACCAGCACGACTCGCCGATCTTTCCGAACCTCTACCGCAATGCCATCCCGGATCGGCCTGACCGGATATGGGTCGCGGACTTCACCTACATCCGGGTGGCGACCGACTTCTGCTTACTCGCGGCTATCCTCGATGTCTGCAGCCGCAAGGTCGTCGGATATGCGCTGTCACAGCGCCTCGACACGCCTCTGGCGCTGGCGACCTTGCGCGCGGCGGTGGCAAACAGGGCTCCTCCGGCGGGCTGCATCCATCATACGGACCGCGGCAGCCCAATACGCATCCCGGACCTAGCGCGATGCCCTTGCGGATGCGGGCCTCCAAGGCGCCATGAGCGGCGTCGGGAACCCCTATCACAACGCGCAGGCAGAAAGCTTCATGAAGACGCTGAAGGTCGAAGAGGTCTATCCGGCCGGATACGAGACCTTCACGGATGCCGCTACCCGCTTGCCCCGGTACATCGAGCAGGTCTACAACGCAAAACGACTGCACTCAGCACTCGGATACCGTTCCCCTGAGGAATTCGAAACCCAACTCGCCCGCGAGGCGGCTTAGGTCGGAGACCCCCCGTGGTCCAGTCCATGGGGTTCACTCCAGAGAGCGCGTCACTGATCGGCCTTTTGCAGGACGAGGCGCTGTGCCAGCGTCCGTGCCGCTGGTGCATGTGAAGCAGACGATGGGGCCGGTGCTGCTGGTTTTCCTGCTGACGAAGGCGTGGTCTACGCCCGTGGCGATGCGTGACTGGGTGCCCGGATGCGGGTTCTATTTGAGAGCCAGGCTGGTCTTCTTTGGCTAACTCGGCCTGTTCGTGGTGCTCAGCCAGACCGGGATTGACCCGGTCTATCCGGCGTGGCCGGTCCTTCCTTTCGAGCACGCCGTCGATGGCGTGATCTTCTGCGCGGCAACCTTGCAGCTGACCGCGATCCTGCGAAGCCGCGAGCGTTCGGTAGGGCTCGAGGCGCGCGAATTCGCGTAGCGCGGTGCAACAGAGCGTCATGATCTGCGCCAGCCCCTGTTGTTGCTGCGCCTTACCGTGGCGAAACTGGGCAGCGACGACGGGACAGCGCGGGCGTAGATGTAGGAAATCCTGCAATTTCTGCAGAATCTCCCGGCTTCCAATCCGGCCGATGACCGGCAGGTCGCCGCCGCCCGACTATTGCCGGAGCACGCCTTTTCGTTGCAAGATCTGTTCGTAACGCCGGGCCACAAGCTCAGGCCCGCGGCGCTACATTGTGCACCATGTCGTCGTCGCTGCGGGTCGTGGCCGATCAGGTGGACTTGCTGCGCGCGGTGAGCAAACTGGCGTCCAAAGCGGTCGCGGATTCCTACTCAAAACGGATCATGCTTGGCGCCCGGCGCGACCGCGGTCAACTGCGCATCGAGGTCTTTGGACCGTGGTATCGGGGCTGCGGTGCGGACACGACGATCCATAGTTGTGCAAACCGTCAGCGGTCGTCGGGCGATCCGAGCCGCCAGGCAACAGGGGCCATGGTGCGGACACCGCTGCAGCAACTCGATGGCGGAAACGCTTATCAACAGCGTCAGATCAGCAAAGCTCCGTTGCAGAATTCCGACTCCCGCGTCGCAGGCTCACCGCGCATCATGGGCGGAGTGAGGCAAACCCTCATACGCCGCCGCGAGCGAGACCCTGGATCGCTCGACATGCGACCCTCGGGGAGGAGGAAAACAAGCTTGTTCTATCCAGACCGCGCACCCCCGCAGGGCCATCGCACGGGCATGTCCGCAGACGTCGACAGCGCCGACGTGCCCGAACCATGTGGTCCGCATGCTGGACACGCTGTCTGGCTCTGATGCCGGGAGTGACACCCTATCGAGGAGAACCGCGTTGACGCAGCCCCGCACCGCCGACCATGACAAGGGCGCCCCGGCCCTGGCGACCGAACTCGAAGACAACCTCGTTGATCGCATCGCCATTGCGGATGTGCTGAGACGTCGTGCGCGCGACAGCGGCGATTCCCTTGCGCTGGTGGACTATTCCGTCGAACCGCCCGTGCGGCTGACCTTTTTCGATCTGAACCGCGAGGCGAACCGCTTCGGTCGGGTGCTGCGGGGGCAGGGGGCAGCCAAGGGCGACCGGGTTGTCGTGCTGTCGCCGAATTGCACCGACATCGCCGCGATCATGTATGCCTGCTTCAAGACCGGCATGGTCTATGTCCCTCTCAATTTCATGATGAGCGACAGCGATCTCGTCTATGTCGTCAACCACTGCGAGGCGGTCTGCGCGGTCGTGCATCCCAGCCTCGCCGCGCGCTGGAGGGCCATCGAGGGCGGGCTGAGTGAACGGCCGACGGTCGTCGTCATGGGCGACGCGCCGGTGGAAGGCTTCGCGCCCCTGGCCTCGCTGGCCTCGAGTGTGTCGGATGCCGACATTCTCGATGTCGTCCTCGGCGACCGCGATCCGGTGCAGATCCTTTATACCAGCGGCACGACCTCGCGCCCCAAGGGCGTCGTCAATACCAACCAGAACGTCTTCATCTCGTCGCTGAACATGGCGCTGCTGTTCACCCTTGCCCGGGGCGATTCCTACGCCAGCCCGCTGCCGCTGTTCCACATCACCGCGCAGGGCCACATGCTGATGACGCATCAGGTCGGCGGCATGTTCGTCGTCTCGACCTTCGAGGCCGAGTCCTTAGCCCGGATCCTGGAAGAAGAACAGATCAACGGCGTGTTTCTGCTGCCGATGATGTGGAAGGCGATGCTGGAGCTGCCGGATATCGCCACGCGCGATTTCTCGGCGCTGAAGCGGGCGCTCTACGCCATGGCGCCGATGGCGCCCTCGGTGATGGAGCGCCTGCACGCCGTTTTCGGCTGCGCCTTCAACCAGACCAGCGGGCAGACCGAAACCAACGTGGTGACGAAGTTCTACGATGGCTCGCCCGTGGAATTTCCCGGCGCCAATTACTGGGGCGTGCCGGCGCCGATTGCCGACCAGGCGGTGCTGGACGACGAGGGCAACGAGCTGCCGCCGGGGCAGGTGGGCGAGATCTGCTGGCGTAGCCCCAGCACCATGCTGACCTATTTCCGCAACGACGAAGCCCTGCGCGAGGCACGGCGCTTCGGCTGGCACCATTCCGGCGACCTGGGCATGATCGACGCCAAAGGACAACTTCGCTTCGTCGACCGCAAGAAGGACATGGTGAAATCCGGCGGCGAAAACGTCTCGTCGATGCGGGTGGAGCAGGTGATCCTGGGGCTTCCGGGCGTCGTCGCGGCGGCGGTGGTCGGCCTGCCGCATCCGAAGTGGGACGAGGCGGTCACGGCCTTCGTGCGCCTCGGCCCCGGCGCCAGCCTGACCGCGGCGGAGATCATGGCGAGCTGCCGCCGCGACCTTTCCCGTTTCGAGGTCCCTAAGCATATCGAGATCGTCGACAACATGCCGGCGACCCCGACAGGCAAGATCAAGAAGCATGAACTCCGGCAGGCCTACGCGGACCTCTACCGGGACGAAGGCACGTGACAGAGGGACAGGCCTTTTGCCCCCTGCCGCTTCCGCTCTATGGTGCCGGCGGACCGCGGCAAGGCCCTCCGTCGGCGTTCGCTGCAACCTACCTTTGCGGAGTCCGGCTTTGACAGGCAGTCCCCGCAAAGTGCCATATCCGGGCTGACAGGCCTAACGGCTTCCCGCAGCCATCCGGTTCAGAGAACTCGACAATCCGATCGTGTCCGCGGTCGGCTACCGGCTTTCACGGCCGGCGGCCCGGCCTGTGCACCGCTACGAGCGTCGCAGACCCGGAGCGATGGCGGGCCCGCCGCCGGGACCTGCACGACACGAAAATCTGGACCCGAGGGAGGGGCACTCATGACGCATTCCACCACAAGTACGACCGGCCTGCGCAAGGCTTCCACGGTGCTAGCGGTCGCGGCTGCGGCCGCGCTGGGCGCCGGTGCCAGCGGCGCGGACGAGATCCGCTACGGCAACCCGCAATCCGACGCCAACCCGATCAGCGTCGGCATCGCCGCCTACATCGACGCGGTCAACGCAGGCTCCGACCTGATGCTCCGCCGCTACGGCGCCGCGCTACTGCCGCAGCCGGAAATTGCCTCGGGACTGCGCGACGGGGTCATCGGCATGGGGCTGGTGATCTCGGCCTATTTGCCGGCGGAACTGTCCCAGTCCAATCTTATGGCCGAGCTATCGATGCTCGTCACCTCGGGCACGCCCTCCGACGCCGTGCCGGCCGCCTCGGCCGGGGCTATGATGGAATACGTCCTGTTCAATTGTCCCGAATGCCTGCAGCAGTTCGCCGACCAGAACATGGTCTTCCTGTCCTCGGGTTCGACCAACTCGTATGACCTCGTGTGCCGCGGCGTCGTATCCGGGGTCGAGGACCTCCCAGGCCTGCGCATCCGCTCGGGCGCGGGCAACTTCACCCGCTGGGCCGAGGCGATGGGCGCGACCGTCGTCACGATGGATTCGAGCGAGGTTTTCACCGCCATGTCGCAGGGCGTTCTGGACTGCAACATGCTGAGCTTCGCCAACATGATTGCTTTCGGCATGGAAGAGATCGCGGGGTCGGTGCTGTTCGGCGTGCCGGGCGGGGTGTTCTCGGGCTATTCGCCGAATGTGGTCAACCTCGACACCTGGCGCGGCCTGGCGACCGAAGAGCGCGCCGTGCTGATCGAGCAGTCGGCCGGGCTGATCGCCGACATCACCATCGCCCAGCTCGACAGCCATGCGGCGGTGATGGAGGCGGTCGAGGGCACCTCGATCGTGCTGACGCAGGCCGACGAGGCGACCCGAGCGGCGACCGATGCCTTCGTCGCGCAGGATCGCCAGGTCATCATTGACCAGTTCACCACCATGTATGGCATGACCGATGTCGCGGCGCGGGTCGAGGTGGCGGCCGGGCTGATCGAGCGCTGGAAGGGCCTCACGGCGGGCATCGGCGACGACCGGGACGCCCTGGCTGCACTCTACCAGCGCGAGATCTTCTCGCGGCTGGACCCGGCGACCTACGCCATGGAGTGAACGCGGGGCCTCACACGCCGAACGACCGGCGCATCCCGTTACCGGCCATCCGCCGGCGGGATGCGTCCCGTCCCGTCGCGCTGGCTGGTCAGGGCCGGACAAGCGCGCGCCGCCAGAACCGGATAATCCGATGACCACCGACCTTTCCCGCGCCGCAAGCACCACCGTCTATGGCCTGATCGCCACACGGGCCCGCCATACGCCCGATGCGCTGGCGTTGGTCGAGGGGGAACGGCGCCTGACCTACGCCGCGATGATCGCGCAGGTCGACGCCATCGCCGCCGGGCTGCACGGGCGGGGCGTCAGCCGGGGCGACCGGGTTGCGCTCTTGTCCGAGAACCGTCTGGAATACACGCTCACGCAACTTGCGGCGGCGCGCATCGGTGCGATGGTCGCTTGTCTCAACTGGCGGCTGGTCGAGGAAGAGCTCGCCTATTGCATCGCGCTGGTCGACCCGACGCTGCTGATCGCCTCGCAACGCTACTGTAATCTCGCGCAGGCGGCGGGGGCGGGGCGCGCGGTCCTCCCGGTCGATGGGTTGCAGACCGAAGGCCACTCTCCCTTCGCGGCCGAGCCCGAGGACGGCTTCATCATCCTCTATACCTCGGGCACCACGGGCCGGCCCAAGGGCGCCGTGATCAGCCAGCGCGCGCAGGTGGCGCGGATGTGCGCACTGTCCATCGACATGGGGCTGACGCGCGGCGACGGCTTCGTCGCCTGGACGCCGATGTTCCATGTTGCGGGCTCTGAACACCTGATTTCCACCCTGCTGCTTGGCGGCACCGGGATTGTCCTCGATGGCTTCCAACCCGACGCCATCATCGACGCGCTGGAAGACTTCCGGCTTGGCTGGCTGATCACCGTGCCCGCCACGACCGAGGCGCTGCTGGAGCGGTTGAAGGCCCGGCGCCCGGCAATCAAGGGTGTGAAGGCCGTGGGCTGCATGGCCGACCTTGTGCCGGCCGCCGTTATCGACGAGGTCACGACACTTCTGGGCGCGCCCTGGGTCAACTCGTTCGGCGCGACGGAAACGGGGATGCCGCCGCTTTCGGGCGACCTGATCGCCGTGGGGACGATGCCTCGCAATCTGGCCAAGCAGCCGAGCGTTCTGACCGAGATCCGGCTGGTCGATGCCGAGGGGCGCGACGTGGCGGACGGCGCGGTGGGCGAAGTCTGGGTGCGCGGGCCGATGGTCTTCAGCGGTTACTGGAACAACCTCAAAGCCAATGCCGAGGCTTTTGACGATGGCTGGTTCCACATGGGCGACCTGTTCCGCCGAACGCCCGAGGGCTATGATTTCGCCGGGCGCTCTAAGTACCTCATCAAGTCGGGGGGCGAGAATATCTATCCGGCCGAGATCGAGCGTATCCTGCTCGCCGACCCGCGCGTGGCCGATGCCATCGTGGTGCGCAAGGCCGATGCTCATTGGGGCGAAATTCCCGTGGCGGTGATCGCCCGGCACGACGAGGCGCTGGACGCCGCCGAGGTTCAGCGCCTTTGCCGCGCGGTGCTGGCTGGCTACAAGTGCCCGCGTCAGGTGATGTTCCTGCCGCTCGACCAGCTGCCGCGCAATGTCAGCGGAAAGATCCAGCGCGAGGACATCGAAAGGCTGGTCGCGGCGCGCGGCTCCTGAGACCCGGGGACGACCGCGAGGTCCGGGCAACAGGGGCGCCTATTCGTGCAACGGTGCTTTGCCGAATTGCGGTTGGCTTCGGCTTGAAGGCGGGGTGTAGTGTCGCGCCACCGGAGGGGTGCCGGGGGCGGGGCGCCGCCGGGGTCCCTTTCACTAGGAGGAGGGCACATACCGTGAAGCTGTTGGTTCCCATCATGATTACGGCGGTCTGGGGTTGCCAGGCCGTGGCTCAGTCCGTCGAGGATGCCTGCGCGGCGGCAGCGGAAGAGCCGCAGCTCGTCTGGTACTCGTCGCAGGACCCGTCGCGCAACGCGGCGGCCGCCGAGGCCTTCAGTCACGCCTATCCGCAGGTCGCCATCGAGCATCTGCGTCTGGCCACCGGGGCGCTGGCGACCCGTTACGCCCAGGAACGGGACGCGGGGGTGATCAACGCCGACCTGATTTCGCTGGCCGATCCCAATTTCATCGCGCAGGGCATGGCCAACGAGTGGTTCGTGCCGCTCACCGCCGACACGCTGCCCCGGCTGGCCGAGCTCGATCCCGCCTGGATCAACCATGGCGCCGTGACCAGCAGCCTGTCGATGCTGGGCTTCGCCTACAACAGCGAGGCCGTTGGCGAGACCCCGCCCGCCACCTGGGAAGATCTTCTGGACCCGCGCTATGCCGGGCAGATCATCATGGGCGACCCGCGGTCGGTGCCGTCCTATATGGCGCTGTTCCGCATTCTGCGGGACGAGCTGGGCGAGGATTACCTGACCCGGCTCGCGGCGCAGCAGCCGGTCGTGGTGCCTTCGGTGGTGCCGGCCACGCAGCAACTGGCGGCGGGCGAAGTTTCGATCGTGGTACCGAACGTCATGACGGTCGTGCGCGTGCTCAGCGAGCAGGGGGCCCCAATCGCCTTCGTGGCGCCCGATCTGACGACGGGGAACGAGTTCGAGACAGTGATCTCGGCCGGCGCGGACAGCCCCAACGCGGCGCTGTGCTTCCTGTCGTTCCTTATGTCCGAGGAAGGTCAGACCGCCTACAACGGCGCGACCAGTGTCTCGCCGTTCCCGGGCACGCCCGGCACGGCGCCGATGCCGGCCAACTATATCGCACCGCGCATCATGGAGGTCGACGATCATGCAGCCCAGATCAATGGTCTTCTCGGACTCGACTAGGTCGGGCACGGGCGGGCCAGCGGGGGTCGGCGAAACGACGCTTTCGGTTGCCCGGCTGAACAAGACGTTCAGCCGGGCGACCGGCGAGACCTTCAAGGCGATCGACGACGTGTCGATCGATGTCAAGAAGGGGGAACTGGTCGTTCTTCTCGGCCCCAGCGGATGCGGCAAGACCACCTTGCTGCGCGCCGTCGCGGGCCTGGAAACCCCGGATTCGGGCAGCATCCGGCTTGGCGACCGGGTGCTTTTCGACAGCGTGACGGGTCTCGTCCTTCCGCCCGAGGCGCGGCACGTCGGCATGGTCTTCCAGAGCTACGCCTTGTGGCCCCACATGACCGTCGCGCAGAACGTGGCCTATCCGTTGCGGATGCGGGGCGTCGGGCGCGCCGAGCGGGACCGCCGGGTGGCGGACATTCTGGCGAAGATGCGGATCGGCGATCTGGCGCAACAACATCCTGGCCGGATCAGCGGCGGCCAGCAGCAGCGCGTGGCGCTTGCCCGGGCGCTGGTGTGCGGCGACGGGATAATCCTGTTCGACGAACCCCTCTCCAACGTCGATGCCAAGGTGCGCGAGCTGCTGCGGCTCGAGATCCTGGCGATGCAGCGGGACTTCGGCTTCACCGCGCTCTACGTCACGCATGATCAGGAAGAGGCGATGGCCCTGGCCAGCCGGATCGCGGTGGTCGGGCGCGGGCGGATCGAGCAGCTGGGGACGCCGGAAGACGTCTATGCCCGCCCCGTGTCGCTGGGTGTCGCGCGGTTCATCGGTTCGGCCAACGAACTGGCCGGACGCATCGTCGCGCCCGGCGTGGTCGAGACCGCTGTCGGCCGGCTTTCGGTCGCCCCGGCTGCGACGGAGGCCGCGACGGGGCCCGAGGTGATCGTGCTGACCCGGCCCGAGCACTGGCGCTTCGCGGCCGACGGCGAGGCCGATGCCATGACGGGCACGGTCGTCGGCGCGGCGTTTCTCGGCTCGGTGAGCGAGCATGTCGTGGCGCTCGACGCGCCGGGCGCCGAGCCTGTCACGCTGGTGATCCGCGGACCGGCCACCGGCCTGCGCCGCCCCGGAACCAACGTGCGGTGCCGGCTGTCGGCGGACGGGCCGCTCGTCTTCGCGAGAGACGCGGCATGACCTCGCCAGGACGGGCCAAGGCCGTATGGCGACGCATCGATCTTTTCACTGCCCTCGCCGCAACCCTGTCGGTGATCGTGGCGACGCTGATCCTCTACCCGCTGGCGCATGTCCTGCTTGCCACCTTTTTCCCAGGCGGTCAGTTCGACAGCGCGCCGTTCCGGGCCGTCGCCGCCAGCGACCTGACGGCGCTGCTGGCCAATACCACCCTCGTCATCGCCTCGGCGACGCTGATTGCGGTCTTGTTCGGCAGCCTCTTCGCCTGGCTCTCCGAGCGAACCGACATCGGCCTCAACGCCTTTGGCAACGTCCTGCCGGTGCTGCCGTTGCTCATCCCGCCGATCGCCGGAGCCATTGGCTGGGTCCTGCTGGGTGCGCCGCGCTCGGGCTTCCTGAATGCAGGGGCCAACGCGCTGGCGACGGCGCTGGGCCTGCCGGCGCCCGGCGCGATCATCGACATCTTCTCGTATCCCGGGATGATCTTCGTCTATTCCGTCTACCTGCTGCCGCATGTCTATCTGACGGTCTCGGCGGGGCTGCGGAACCTCGATCCGACCCTCGAGGAAGCGGCAAGGGTCAATGGCGCGGGGCCCGCCGGGACGTTGTGGACGGTGACCCTGCCCGCGATCCTGCCGCAGGTGATCTCGGGTGGGATCCTCGCGCTGATCACCGGGTTTGCGCTGTTCTCCGTGCCGCTGGTGATAGGCGGACAGGCGGGGATCGAGATCCTGTCCGTCCGGATCGTCCACTTGATGACCGCCAGTTTCCCGCCCCGCGTCGGTGAGGCGATGATCCTTGGCCTTGTCATCGTGGCCGTGATCGGGGCCAGCTGGTGGGTGCAGCGGTTGGTGCTGCGGCGCGGCAATTTCGCGACCATCGGCGGCAAGGGACGGCGCAGCGTGTCGGTGGCGCTGGGTCCGATGCTGTGGCCCGCGCGCGCGCTGATGTCGCTCTATGTGCTGATCGCCTCGGTCCTTCCGGTCACCGCGCTGGTGCTGGTCAGCTTGCAGCCGTTCTGGACACCGAACCTCGCGCGGGTGCGTCTGGGCCTCGGCAATTACCGCACGCTCTTTTCCAGCGCCTTCGTCCGCGACGGTCTGACCAACAGCCTGGTGCTGGGCATCGCGGCGGCAACAATCGGCATGCTGCTGGCGGCCATCGTGATCTTCTGGATCGACCGCAACCGCGCGCGGCCGCTCGCGGTGTTCATCGACGGCACGACGAAATTGCCGGCCGCGGTTTCGCACCTCGTCGTCGGGATCGCCTTCATCGCCGCCTTCGCGGGCGCGCCGTTCTACCTGCACGGGACGGTGCTGATCCTGTTCCTTGCCTATATCGTTCTCTACACGCCGCAAAGCACGCTGACCGCGCATGCCGCGCTGGTGCAAGTCGGCCCGCAACTTTCCGAGGCCTCGCTCGTCGCCGGGGCAGGGCAGGGACGGACCTTCGTCAACGTCACCCTGCCGCTGATGACACCCGGCCTGATCGCGGGATGGACGATGCTCTTCGTGCTGGTCGCGGGCGACATCACCGCCTCGTCAATGTTGGCGGGCAGCCGCAATCCCGTCGCGGGCTTTGTGATCCTCGATCTTTGGTCGAACGGCGCCTTCCCCCCCCTCGCGGCCTTCGCCGTGGTGGTGACAGCGGCCCTGTCGCTGGTGGTGCTTGTGTCGATCTGGCTGACACGCCGCCGCGGCTGACACCGGTCGGCGACAGGAAAGGACATGCGATGACACAAGAGAGCAGAAAAATTGCGGTTGTGACCGGAGGCGCCGGCGGTATCGGCGGCGCGATTTGCGCAACCTTGCGCCGCGACGGTTACGCGCTGGTGATCCTGGACCTGTCCTCGGAGGGACTGGCGCTTGGCCACGACGACCTCGCGCTGGTGGTCGATGTGACCGATGCCGGTGCCGTGGCGCGGGCGGTGGAGGAAGCCGAGGCCCGCTTCGGCCGGATCGACGCTTTGGTCAACAATGCCGGTCTGAACCAGCGGACGCCCAGCGCCCGGCTTGGCGCCGTGGAATGGGAGACGCTGCTGGCGGTCAACCTGTCGTCGGTCCATCACTGCGCGCAGGCCGTGCTGCCCGCGATGCGGCGGGCGGGGGCGGGGGCAATCGTCAACATCGCCTCGATCTCGGGCCTGCTGTCGGTTCCGGGGCGCTCGGCCTATACCGCTGCCAAGCACGGCGTGATCGGCCTGACCCGCGCGCTGGCCGGGGACCTCGCCGCCGACGCGATCCGCGTCAACGCCGTCGCGCCCGGCATGATCGAGACGCCGATGACCGCTCGCTACCTCAACGATCCCGCGACCCGGGCGACGATCGCGCGGTCCATCCCGCTGGGCCGGATCGGCCGCCCTGAGGATGTGGCCGAGGCCGCCGCCTTCCTGCTGTCCGACCGCGCGGGCTATGTCTCGGGCGCCTGCCTGACCGTGGACGGGGCCTTCAGCATCGAGAAATCCTTCGCCCCGGCGGACGCCCGGCTCGTCCCGGGCTGAGGGAGGCGCGGGCGCGGCCGGCCGCCTTTCGCCGTCAGCCCTGCGGCGCGGCGAAGCTGTGCGTGAAGAAGTCGATGAAGGCGTCGACGATTTCGTCGGCGGTCCGTTCGCCCTGATCGGAATACCAGGACGGGATCCAGTTGACGACGCCCATGGCGAAAAGCTTGGCCAGCTTCGCGTCGCACCGCCGGATCGACCCGTCGCGCAATCCGTCCTCGATCAGCCGGTCCGACATGTGGCTGATATGCGCGCGCTTGGTGATCACTTGCTCGCGCCGTTCGGGCGTCAACGCGGTGATGTCGCCCAGCATCGACAACCCCCCCAGTTCGCCGAAGGCGCCGGTCATGTAGCGGCGCAGAAAGACCAGCAGCCGGTCAAGCCCGCTTCCCTCGGCGCGCTGTGCCAGCTCCAGCCCGGCCTCGCCGTGGCGAATCGACAGCAGGTGGCACTGGAACAGGATTTCCTGCTTACTCTTGAAATACTGATAGAGCGTCGCCTTCGAGATCCCCAGGCTGAGCGCCACCTCGTCCATAGACGTGTTGCCAAAGCCATTCCGGCTGAACGCCTGCGCAGCCGTCCGCACCACCTCTTCCCGGCGACGGCGATGAAGTTCGGCCTTGTCGAATGCGTTGCTCATCGTTCTGTCGAAGCCTGTCACTGGCACGCGAGTATCTGGAGATCGGATCGGTATGCAACAACTCTCGGGAGAATCGCGCGCTCGCGCCACTCCGTGCGGGCCCCGCCGGGTGAAAAGCTGGTTTGCGTGCCGCCGCGCCGGGATTGAGTGTGAACCGGCGCGCGCCTCCGATACCTTGGGCTGGCAAGGGCGAAGGTGGGAAACGGGCATCCGTCCGCCAAGCGCCTCCTGGAGGGCGCGGAGAGTTCCGCGACACCAACGACCCTACCGCCCAACTTTCACGGAATGCGCAGCGATCGGAGTATCGAGATGAACTTTGGCAGTATGATCCTGCAGATGGCCCGCGCGGTGCCCGATGCCCCGGCCGTCCGGTGCGACGATGCCGCGCTGAGCTACCGCGAGATGTCGACGCGCGCGCTGGCGCTGGCCGGCGCGATGCGGGCGCGCGGGCTTGTGCCGGGCGATCGCGTCCTGATCCAGATGCACAACCGCCTGGAGATCCCCGAACTGATGCTGGCCACATGGGCTGCCGGGCTGGTGGTGGTTCCGGTGAACGCCAAGCTGCATCAGAACGAAGTGGCGCACATCCTGACCAATTCCGCCGCGCGGCAGGTCTTTGTCAGTGACGGCGTGAACCGCGTCGACACGACGGTCGAGACCATCGAAACTGGGACCGCCGCCTATCAGGCGCTGCTGAGCCACGCGCCCTTGCCGCAGATCGCCGAGACGGACGCGGCGGACCTTGCGTGGCTGTTCTACACCTCGGGAACCACGGGGCGTCCCAAGGGCGCGATGCTGTCCAACCGCAATCTTCTGGCGATGGCGAATGCCTATTACGCCGACATCGACCAGCTTGACCCCGAGGACACGATGCTGGTGGCGGCGCCGGCGTCGCACGGGGCGGGGCTCTACATGCTTGCGGCACTGCTCAAAGGGGCGCAGGTCCTAATCTCGACCGGGTTCGACGTGGCCGAGGTCGAGACGGCGCTGCGCCAGTACCGTCGCCTATCGCTCTTTGCCGTGCCGACGATCCTGAACCGGCTGGTGGCGGCGTGGGAAACGCGGGAAGTCCCGCTGCAGAACCTGCGCTGCATCGTCTACGGCGGTGCGCCGATGTATGTCGCCGATCTGGAGCGGGCCATCGACCTTTTCGGTCCCAAGCTTTTCCAGCTGTTTGCGCAGGGCGAGACGCCGATGACGGCGAGTGGGCTGCCCAAGCGGCTGCATCGGCGCGACCACACGGAAAGTGCGCGGCTGCTGGGGTCGTGTGGCTATCCCAGGACCGGCTCCGAGCTGTCGATCCGGGACCCCGAGACCGGCGCGACGCTGCCTGCAGGTGAGGCTGGCGAGATCTGCGTGCAGGGCGAGACCGTGATGCTAGGCTACTGGAACAACCCCGAGGCAACCGCAAAGGCCCTGCGCGACGGGTGGCTGTGGACCGGCGATCTTGGCTATTGCGACGCTGACGGGCTCTTGCACGTCGTAGACCGCTCGAAGGACATGATCATCAGCGGCGGCACCAACATCTATCCGCGCGAGGTCGAGGAAGCGTTGCTGACTCACCCCGCCGTCGCCGAGGCCGCCGTGATCGGCGTGCCCGACGCCGATTGGGGGGAAAGCGTCGCCGCCTATGTGGTGGTCGGTGGCGCCTCGGTCTCGGAACAGGAGCTCGATGCGCATGTCTGCGACCAGATCGCCCGGTTCAAACGACCGAAGCACTACCGATTTGTCGCCGAACTGCCAAAGAGCGATTATGCCAAGATCCTGAAATCGGAGCTGCGGGCCTGGTATGCCGAAGGCCTCAAGCAGAGTTAGGGCGCAGCTGACGGGATCGCCGATGTGCAAAGCTGCATTGTCATGCTTGCGCATGCCTTTGGTCTGCGTGTCGCGCATCTTATGACCTCGAGAGGATGGAGGAGGACACGATGCGACATCCGAATATGACGCTTGATCAGTACGAGAAGAAATACGACTGCGCTGAACTCTCGCGCGGGGAGGACGGGGTCCTGCTGGTGCGCCTGCATACCGGCGGCGACTCTCTTGTCTGGACCGCCGAGGTTCACAACGAACTGGGCTTTCTCTTTGCCGACATCGGGGCAGACCGGGCCAACAAGGTTGTGGTTCTGGCCGGCACGGGCGACTCCTGGTGCGCAGGGATCGATGCGGCCAGCTTCAAGCTGTCGACATCGTCCGAATGGGATGTCGTGTTCTGGGAGGGGCGGCGCCTGTTGCTGAACCTTTTGGGTATCGAGGTGCCGGTGATCTGCGCGGTGAACGGACCTGCGATCTTCCACCCGGAGATCCCGGTGCTGAACGACGTGATCGTCGCCTCCAGCACGGCCCTGTTTCAGGACGCGCCCCACTTTATGTCAGGCATCGTGCCCGGCGATGGCGCGCATGTGGTTTGGACCAACCTGCTGGGGATCAATCGCGGCCGCGCCTTCCTGATGACCGGCCAGGCGCTCGATGCGCAGACCGCGCTTGACTGGGGGGTGGTGGCCGAAGTGACCGAACCCGGCCGCGAGACCGAGCGGGCGCTCGAGATCGCCCGCACCATGGCCAAGCACCCGGAGCTGACGCTGCGCTATTCGCGGGTCATCCTTACGCAGAAACTCAAGCGGCTGCTGGCCGAGGGGCTGGATTCCGGTTTGGCGCTGGAAGCGCTTGCGGCGATCGACCACAAGCCGACCGAAGGCACGATGAAGGATCTGGGCTGACGCCGGACGCACATCGGTCCGGCCAATCAAAACCCCCGGGGCTCAGGCACCGGGGGTTTTTCATCGTTTGGATGCCTGGCGCGGGTCGCGGTCAGCTCATCACGTACCCACGATAGCCGTCTTCCTGAACCTCGTCGCAGTACTGCCGGAACCTGGGATTGCCGCCGACGAACAGCAGGACCTCGCGCTTGTCGCGACCGGCGACGTTCTTGTTGATGCCGGTAAACCACGAGTTGGTCTGGCCCAGCAGCATCTTGTCCAGCAGCTTCGTGCAGTAGAGCGACCAGGATTCCACCGCCTCGCGCTGCGGCTCGATACGCTCGATGCCCTCGGCTTTAGCATGGATCATCATGTCGCTCAGCCAGTCGACGACCAGGGCCGAGCAGCGCGGGATGTTGCAGAAGGTCGCGCCGTTCTGCGGTCCGACCAAGGTGAAGAAATTCGGGAAGCCCTCGCATTGCAGACCCATGTAGGTCTTCACACCCTTGTCCCATTCCTCTTTCAGCGACATCCCGTCCCGGCCGCGGATGTCGATCCGGTTCCACGATCCCTTGATGGCGTCGAAGCCGGTGGCGTAGATGATGACGTCAAACGCGTGCAGGGCCTCTGTCGTCTCGATCCCGGTCGGCGCGATGCGCTGGATCGGCGTCGCGTTGAGATCGACCACCGAGACGTTTGGCTGGTTGTAGACCTCGTAATACCGCGTCTCCAGCGGCACGCGCTTCATGCCGAAGCCGTGGTCCTTGGGGATCAGCATCTCTGCGGTCTTCGGGTCCTTCACCCGCTGGCGGATCTTGCCGGCCACGAAGTCCGAAACGTAGCGGTTCGCCTCGGGGTCCATGAGGACGTCCTGATACGCGCCCAGCCACAGCGAGAAACCGGGTCCGTGATAGAGCTCCTCGAGCTTTGCGTCGCGCTCGGCCTTCGGGGTATCGAACAGGTTCTGCGGAATGAACTCGTGCGGGAAACCGGCGATCGAGGCATCGCATTTCGCGATGAACTCGCCGTAGTTCGACTTGATGTGCCGCATCCGCTCGCTGGTCATCGGCCCGTTGCCCAGCGGCGTGCACCAGTTGGGCGAGCGCAGGAAGACCGTCAATTCGCCGGCGACCTTGGCCATCTCCTGAATGACCTGCACGCCGGACGAGCCCAGGCCGATCACCGCGACCCGTTTGCCGGCGAAATCCAGCTTTGCCGGTCCGAAACCCTCGGGGTCACGTGGCCAGGCGGCGGTGTGATAGCTCTCGCCCTGAAAACTGTCGATGCCCGGCACATTGGGCATCTGCACCGCCGACAAGGGGCCCAGCGCAGAGAACAGGAAGCGCGCCTTGATCGGCGTCAGCGAGGGATCCTCGAAGCCCAGCGTCCAGAAGCCGCCCGCATCGTCCCAGATCGCCGATGTCACCCGTGCGTTGAACATGTAGTCTTTGCGAATGTCCATGTAATCCGCGGCGCGGTGGATATAGGTCAGGACCTCCGGCTGGGCTGCGAAACGCTCGGACCAGTCGAATTCCTGCATCAGCTCCTCGTTCCAGAAGTAGCCGTAGACTTCGCTTTCGGAATCGATGCGGGCACCGGGATAGCGGTTGTGATGCCAGACGCCCCCGATGTTGTCCGATGCCTCGATGCCGCGCACGGTGTAACCCATCTCGCGCAGGCGATAAGTCTGGTACAGGCCGGTCAGCCCGGCCCCGATGACGACGGCATCGACGTCCGTTTCAGTCTTCATGGCTTCATTCCCTAGAGAGTGGACGAACGTCGGCGTTCGACGGTTCGAAAGTACCATACGCGTCCGCGCGCGGAACCGAGGACCCGGACCGCCCGGCGCAAACCATCGTTGCGGCGCGCGCGATCGGCATCAGGCGCGCAAGGCGGCGGGGTCCTCTTCACCGATGCTCATCGGCAGGGGCACGACCGACAGCCGGCCCGTCGCGGCGACCTTGCCGTCCGCGCCCCGCACGCTGACGGTCACGTTGCACAGCCGGCGGCCCAGTTTGACCAGCTGTGCCTCGGCGACGAGGTCGCCCTGCGGCGGGCGCAGATAGTCGATCACCAGATTGGCGGTCGAAACGCGGGTGCCCAGCCGGGCGATCAGCAGGTAGCAACCCACCGCGTCGATCAGGCTGGCCACCAGACCACCGTGCAGCCGATTCAGTTTCGGCGCACCGATCATCTCGGCGCGCAACGGCATGCGCATCGACAGGGTCTCGGGCTGCAGCGACAGCACCTGCAACTGCATCCAGCTGTCGAATTCGGACGTGGCAACGGTCGCCTGAAGGTCCGCGTCGGTCATGGCCATGGGCATGGGAGTGCTTTCGGAACAGGAGATCAGAGGTTGAGCTTGCGCCGCGCGTCGCCGGCAAGCTCGACCCGCCGGGCACGGCCGGTGACCGTGTAGGGCAGATCGGCGGCGGTGACGGGGATCACGTATTTCGGAATCTTGAAGCGGGCGATCTGGTCCTGGCAGAAGGTGGCGAGTTCTGCCTGATCCGGTGAGCGCTTCCGACCAACAACCAGGGCGCAGCCGACCTCGCCCATCCGTTCGTCGGGGACGCCGACGACGATCACGTTCTCGATTTCGGGGTGGGTCTTGAGGAAGTTCTCGACCTCTTCGGGCATCACCATCTCGCCACCGCAGCGGTAGGCTTCCTTGATGCGGCCCATCAGCCGCACATAGCCGTCCGCATCCATCGTGCCCACGTCGCCGGTGTGGAACCAGCCGTCCGCCGAGAAGGCGCGGCCGGTTTCATCGGGCTTGTTGTAATAGCCTGCCGTGACGCAGTAGCCGCGCGCCAGAAGTTCGCCCTTCTCGCCGGGGGCAAGGTCATCGCCGGTCACCGGATCAACGGTCTTGTAGGTGACGAGATGTGGCCCGTCCCCCGGGATCGCGGCGATCCCCGCCAGTTTCAGCCGCCCGTTGGTGTCGCGCAGGATCTGGTCATCGCCCTCGGAGATCGCACAGCAGGTCGACGCCGAACATTCGGTCATGCCGTAGCCCGACATCAGTTCGCGCGCGCCGAAATGGTCCCGGATGTCCTGCCAGATGGCCGGCGGGCTGACCCCGCCCGAATTGAAGAACGCCACCAGCGACGGGCAGTCGAAGCCCCGGTCGCGCACGACCTCCAGCATGGCCTGCGTCATCAGCGGCACGCAGCAGATCTCGCCGACATTGTAGCGTTCGGCGGCCTCGACCATGTCGAGCGCGTCAAAGCGGATGCGGGGCACGATGGCGCCGCCGACGAACATCATCGCAACGAGACATTCGACATAGCCGAACACATGGTACATCGGCAGGGCAAACAGCACCCGGCGGCCGGGCTCTCGGGCCAAGGTATAGGTCGAGGCGAAAGCGATGCGCAGGATCATGTCATGCGTGATCATCGCGCCCTTCGGATGGCCCGTCGTCCCCGAGGTATAGAGAACGTCGCACCGGAAATCCGCGTCGGCGCTGGATTCGGCCTCGGCCAGCAGGGCCATGTCCCGGGCGGTCGGCGACCATGACGCGTCGAGCAGCGGCAAGGCGGTCGGGCGCAGCTGAGTCTCGACCGCGACGACGAAAACCTGCCGCAGGCAGGGATAGCCGGAGCCGCCGCCCCGCGTCTCCCAGCCGGGCATCAGGGCGTCGAGGTCGTCGAGGTAATCGTGATCGCGAAAACGGTTCATGACGATCAGCGCGACGCAATCCGCCTGTTTCAGGATGTAGCCGATCTCGGCCTGCCGCAGCATGAAGTTGATCGGCACCGCGACCGCGCCCAGCCGGGCGATCGCGAATTTCGCGATTGCGAATTCGACCTGATTGCCAAGGACCAGCGCGACGTGGTCGCGCGGCCGCACGCCATGGGCAACGAGCCGCGCCGCCAGCTTTCGCGAGGCGTCGCGGATCTCGCCGTAGGTCCAGATGTGGTCATCCGTCATGACGAAGGGCGCATCCGCGTGGCGTTCGGCGGCATGATCCAGCGCGCCGGCAAGCGTGCGCTTGTGCCACGGCGTGTTGATCGCTTCGATCTTGGCCCGACGCTGGGCAAGCGTAGGGGCGGATGTGGTGAATTGCGCGGTCGTCGTGCTCATCTTTGGCTCGGTCCTCCTCCTCGCCGGACCGCAGGAGAGGCCCCGCCGCGGTCGCCCCGTCGGGGGGCTGGATCACGGTCAGTATGTTATCACCTGCAAGCCCAAGCCAAGTGCCGAGAACGGCACAGCCAGAAAGGCAGCGTTGCAGAAGCCGGCTCAAGATTGCGCCCTCCGGACCTTGCGTCACCGGGGCCAGTGGTCATCCTGTACGCCAGGCCCTGTGCCGCAATCGCGCGGCACAGGCAGTGTTCAGGGGAGGGAGAGAATGGCACTTCTGACAGGAAAGACGGCGGTGGTCACCGGCGCCGCCCGCGGCCTCGGCTATGCGATCGCGCGCGGCCTCGCGGCCGAAGGGGCGCATGTCGTGGTCGTCGACCGCGACGCCGACGCGGCCGCCGAGGCCGTCGAGACGTTGCGCGCCGAGGGCGGCAGCGCCGAGCCCGTCGCCCTCGACATCGGCTCTCGCGAGGCGGTCTTCGCCTTCGGCCGCGACCTGCATCAGCGGCTGGGCAAGGTCGATGTGCTGGTCAACAACGCGGGCATCGCGCCGCGCGTCCGCCTGGACGATGCGAACCTGATGGAACAATGGGACCGGGTGATCGACATCAACCTGAAAGGGCAATGGGACGTCACAATCGGCCTCTTGCCAGCCCTGCGCCACGCCGGGGCGAGCATCGTCTTCGTCGCCTCGATCGCCGCCTTCACGGCGCCGCGCTCCTCGGCCGGCTACGGCGCGGCCAAGGCTGGCGTGCGGTCGCTGGTGCAGTATTTCGCCGCCGAACTTGGCCCCGAAGGCGTCCGCGTCAACGGACTGGCCCCCGGCCGGATGCTCACCGACATGACCTTCGAGGCGGTCAAGCTGCCGTCCGGGGCGAAGTTCCTCGACCGGGTCGCGTTGAAGCGCAACGGCGAGGCCGATGAAATCGCCGGTCCCGCCGTGTTCCTCGCGTCGTCAATGTCGAGCTATGTCACCGGGGTAACGCTGCCGGTTGACGGCGGCTTCCTGGCGCTCTGATCGTCCTGCGGGGCGGCCTGTCCCTTCAGGCCGCCGCCTTTGTCATCAGGAACTGATCGCTGCAGCGGAAGTTCTCGACCAGAAAGTCGAGGAACACCCGAACCTTGCGGCACTGACTGCGGCTGGGCATGAAGACCGCGTAGATGCCATGCTGGAAGTCATCCTGCGTGACTTCGAAATCCGGAAGCACGCTGACCAGACGCCCGCTCAGCAGGTCGTCTCGGACCGCCCAGTTGGTCATTTGCGCAATGCCGACGTGGTTGCGCAGCGCCTGGCGGATCAGCGAGCCGCTGTTGGTCTCGAAATTGCTGGCCGGGGCGACAGTGTGCTCTTGCCCGTCGCGATCGCGCAGACGCCACAGGATCGGTCCCGCATCCTTGCGGAACATGATACAATTGTGCTGCGCCAGGTCGGTCGGCACGCGGGGTGTCCCGTGCTCGGCCAGGTATTCCGGGCTGGCGACAAGCAGGCGGTGCGAGTCGGCCAACTTGCGCGCGATCAGCGAGGAATCCTGCAGGACCCCGGTGCGGATGTCGACGTCGATATTGTTCTTCAACAGCGGCAGCGAGACCTCGTTCGACGTCGTGAAGTTCAGGTTGATGTCCGGGTATTGCTTGAGGAACTTCGGCACCAGCGGCGCAAGGCAGATGTTGCCCACGGCGACCCGCGAATGGACCCGCAGATCGCCCCGCGGTTCGGAATGCACGCCCTGCGCCAGCGCGGTGGCTTCGGCCAGCTCCTTCAAGATGCTCTCGACCCGCGGCAGGTAGACTTCACCGGCTTCGGTCAACCCCAGGCTTCGGCTGGTCTTGGCCAGAAGGTTGATGCCCAGTTGCCGTTCCAGGCTGTCAATGCTCCGCGACATGGTCGCAGGGGAAATGCCAAGCTCCCGCGCTGCGGCGGACAGGCTTCCGATGCGCGCCGCCTCGGCGAAATGCTTCAGGCTGTGAATCATGTCCATGGTCTTCTCCCTATGCAGTGCGTCAAGCAGCCGCCGATAGCGGGTTCATGCGGCCTGCACGCCCTGTCACAAGCGTTCAGACCTCCGATCTGCCTGACTGATACCAACGGGTCTAGTAACCCGACTCCCCAGTCAGGGATGCTAACTGCTGCGTTCTTGGCAGGCAACACGCGCGTTTTGTGAGCGGCGCGTTTTTCGCCACGATCGGCGCCAAAGCGCGGTCCTGATCTGTAACGCAGCGTTGCAATCCCTATGCTTTCGCTCGCCGGGGCCCCGTGCCATCACAGTCGGGACAGGGGCATTCCGAGGAGGGGGCCCGACACATTACCAGAGCATCGCTGCGTCCAGCATCGCGGAGCGCCGTGGCACCTGTGTGCCGGGACCGCAGAAGCATGCCTGCCGCAAACGGGTGCTGGCACAAGGCCGGCAAGGGAGGAGACATGACCGAACAGCAGACGATCGACCCGCCCGTCCGGTTCTACGAGGATTTTCCGGTCGGCGCGCGGCTGACCACCCGTCGGCGGACGGTCGAGATGTCGGACATCCTGGCGTTTGCCACGCTGACCGGCGACTTCTATCCGCTGCATATCGACGCCGTCAGCGCAGGCGAGGGCCGGTTCGGTTCCCGCATCGCGCACGGCCCGCTGACCTTCGCGCTGGCGGTAGGATTGGTGGGCCTGTCGAACTGGTACGGCGACGCCATCGTCGCGCTGAAAGAGATCACCGGCCTGCGGGCGACCGCGCCGGTGCTGCCCGGCGACACGCTGCACGTGGAGGCCTCGGTCGAAGAGACGGACGGCAGCCGCAGCCCGAAATTCGGCACGATCAGTGTCCGCTACACCATCGTTAACCAGCGCGACGAACAGGTCATGACCTTCCTGCAGACGATGCTGGCAAAAAAGAAACCCGAATAAGGAGGCCTGCAATGGCTGGCGACTTCGTCCCGAAAATGACGACCGACAAGCGGTCCCCCAACGATCCGGTGTTCATCGGGGTCGGTGAACTGCCCTCGGGGCGCTACCCCAACCGGACCTTCATCGGCGATCTGACGGAGGTCGCGCATCTGGCGATCCAGGATTCGGGCCTGTCCCGGTCGGATATCGACACCATCCTGCTGATCCCCTGCCTGCATTCGTTTGCCGACCAGGCCGATCTGATCTTCTCGCGCATGGTCGAGGAGCTCGGCCTCTCGAAATCCGCAAAATCCAGTTTCATGGCACATTCGGGCGGCTCGACCAGCGATAACGCCGTGCGCATCGCGTCGGGGCTGATCGCCGGTGGTCATGCGCGCAACGTGCTGGTGCTGCAGGCCGAGCGCTGGGGCTCGGCGGATCTCAGCAAGATGGTGACGATGCTGACCCTGAACGGCATCCCGCAGGAATGGGAGCAGCCGTCGGGCATCACCTTCAACGCGATCGGCGCCCTGATCACCCGCGCCTACATGGAAGCGTCGGGCTCGACCCCGGCCGAGATGGCGTCGGTCTGCGTCGCGCTGCGGCAATGGTCGCGACTCAATCCCAACGCCATGTACCGCGACCGCGACCTGACGATCGACGAGATCCTCGCCTCGAAGATGATTTGCGATCCGCTGCGCGCCAAGGAATGCCCGATGCTGGCCGATGGCGCGGCGGCCTTCGTGATGACCTCGGCCGAGAACGCACGCCGTAACCACGATTCCTGGGTGCGGGTCAACGCGTCGGGCGGCTGCGTGAGCCATTACAGCCTTGGCCAGGAGACGGACGCCGCCACGCTTGGCTGGAAGATCGCCGCCGACCGTGCCTACACCCATGCCGACTGGGGCCCCCAGGACGCCGATTTCGCCCAGATCTACGACAGCTATGCCGCGATCACCACGATCGGGGCCGAGGGTCTGGGCCTTGTGCCGCCGGGCGAAGCCGCGCGCTTCTTCCACGCCGGTCATGCGTCGCCGGGGGGCAAGCTGCCGATGAACACCAATGGTGGCCTGCTGTCGGCAGGTCACACCGGCGTCGGCGGCGGCCTTGCGCTCTTGGTCGAGGGCATTCGCCAATTGCTGCATCGCGCCGAGACGCCGCGGCAGATCGAAGGTGCCCGGCGCGGGATCATCGGCGGCTCGGGCGGCAGCTACATGGACGCTCAGGTCCTGCTGCTGGAACGGATCGAAAAGGGAGAACTGCAATGAGCGCGATCGTCGAGGGCTTCCGCGAGGGGCTGAAGCAAGGAGAGTTGCGGATCCAGACCTGCAACGCCTGCGGCACGCATATCCTGTACCCGCGTCACCGCTGCATCAGTTGCGGCTCGGACGACCTGGGGTGGACCGTGGCCAGCGGACGGGGCGTTCTGCACACATTCACTGTAGTCCGCGCTGTCCCGCCCGAAGGGTTCGAGGACGAGCTGCCCTACGGGCTTGGAGTGGTGAAGCTGGAGGAAGGTGTGCAGCTGATGGCGCGGCTTTGGCCGGCGACCGATGGCAGCGGCTGGGATGGCTATGCCTGCAACGCGCCGGTGGTGTTCAGCCCCAGCGATGCCGCCAGTGTAGACAAGCGCCCCGTTGCCTGGTTCGCGCCTGCAGCCGTCTGAGCGGGCCTCCCAACGTTCGAAGAAGGAAGCGTGGCCATGAGTCAGGTCATCATCGCAGGCGCAGGCATGTCCCGGTTCAGCCGGATTCCGGGAACCGGCCTGCGCAGCCTGGCCACGACCGTGGCCCACGACGCCTTGCGGGACGCCGGGCTCACGGCGTTGGATGTCGATCGCATCTACTTCGGCAACGCCGCCGGAGCGACGGTGACGCGTCAGGACATGGTGCGCGGCCAGGTCGCGTTCCGGCATGATCCGCTGGTGGCGGCACCGATCATCAACATCGAGAACGCCTGTGCGTCGGGCGGCAGCGCGGTGCTGCTGGCGGTCGAGGCAGTCGCCAGCGGCGCAGCCGATGTCGTGCTTGCGATCGGCGCCGAGCAATTGTCGCACGCCGACCGCGCGCGCTCGACTCAGGCGCTGCGCGGCTCGATGGACATCGAGGAAATCGGCGAGGAAGATCCCGGCACGGCGGGCCCCGGCCAGTCTGCCCTGATGGCCTGCTACGCCGCCGAGGGGCAGGCCTATATGGACGAATGGGGGGCCGAACGCTCGGATTTCGCCCGGGTCGCGGTGAAGAACCGCCGCCATGCGGGGCTGAACCCGCGGGCGCAGTTCTCGGCGCCGCTGACCGTCGACGAAGTCGTCGACGCCCGCATGATCGCCGCGCCCCTGAGCTTGACCATGTGCTCGCCACTCACCGACGGGGCGGCGGCGATGGTCGTCGTGTCGGCCGAGTTCGCGCGGCGCCGGGGGCTGGGCGGTGTGCGCGTGCTGGCCAGCCATGTCGCGCCGGGGCGCGGCGCCGGATCGGAACCGCTGGGCGACGCGGCGCGCAAGGCCTATGCCAGCGCGGCGCTCGGCCCCAAGGACATGGACCTGCTCGAGGTCCATGACGCCGCCGCGCCGGCCGAACTGATCCAGTACGAGGAGCTGGGGCTCTGCGCGCCGGGTGAGGCGATCAGGCTGATCCGCGACGGGGCCACCGACCTTGGCGCCGAGCGGCCGGTGAACGTGAGCGGCGGGCTGATGAGCCGGGGGCATCCCCTCGGCGCGACCGGCTGCGCCCAGCTGTTCGAGATCTACGAGCACCTGCGCGGGCGCGCCGGTGCCCGGCAGGTCGACGGTGCCCGCCTCGGCATGGCGGCGAATGCCGGCGGCTGGGTCGGCGGCACCTATGCGGTCGGCGTCGTCACCATTCTCGGCGCGATGTGAGGCAACCATGACACCCGCCACTTTCGAAACCCTCCTGCTGGATGTGCCCGCCGAAGGCGTGGCCCGGATCACCCTGAACCGCCCCGAGCGGGGCAATGCCGTGGTGCCCGAACTGGTCCGCGATGGCATGGCGGCGCTCGATGCCATCGACGCCGCAACCGACGTCCGCGTGGTGATGGTGACCGGGGCCGGGCGCAACTTCTGCGCCGGGGCCGATCTTCCGGGGATGAAAGCCTATCTCGACACGGACCTGACGCGGCTTGAAGAACCGTATAACGCCCGCCTCCTGCATCCGCTGACGCAACGGCTGGCAATGCTGTCCGTGCCGACGCTGGCCGCCGTCAATGGCGCGGCCACCGCTGGCGGGTTCGATCTGAGCCTTGCCTGCGACCTGCGCATCGCCGGCGAAGGCAGCCGATTTGGCGAGACCTACATCACCCTGGGTCTGGCTCCGGGCAACGGCGGCTCGTGGTTCCTGCCGCGGCTGGTCGGCTCGGGCATGGCCGCCGAACTGGCGCTGACCGGCGACATCATCGATGCCGCGCGCGCGCTCGAGTTGGGCATCGTCAACCGCGTGGTCGCCGATGCCACGCTGATGGATGCGGCGTTGGAGCTGGCCGCGCGCATCGCCGCCCGTCCGCGCAAGGCCCTGATCGCCACCAAGCAATTGCTGCGCGCAAGCTGGCAGAGCGACCTGCCCGGTGCCCTTGCCACGAGCTATTGGGTCACCGCCGCGCTGCAACAGACCCGCGATCTGCGGGAGGGGGTCGAAGCGGCGCTCGAAAAGCGCCCGCCGCTCTACAACCGACCCGCGCCCGCCCCGGCCGCTTTGCCGGAACAGGAATAACGTCAGGAGACATCATGGATTTCCGATTCACGCACGAACAACAGATGTGGCGCGACACGCTGGACCGGTTCATGGATAACGAGGTCGGTCGCGAATACACCCGGGAAAAGGAAGGGGCCCGCGAGTTCCCCGAGGAAGCCTATCGCAAGGTGGCCGAACAGGGGTGGCTGGGGATCCTGGTGTCGGAAGAGGACGGCGGGCTCGAGCTTGACCCCGTGATGTACGCGATCTTCGTCGAGGCGATCTCGAAGTTCAGCCTCGATTTCACCGCCTGCTTCATCACCTCGATGTTTACGCTGCAGAACATCGCCTCGAACGGCACGCCCGAGCAGAAGGCGAAATACATCCCTGGCTTCCTTGCGGGCGACCGGCGTTTCAGTGTCTCGATCAGCGAGCCCGAGGCAGGGTCGGACGCGGCGGCGGTGCGCACCAAGGCCGTTCGCGACGGGGACGAATGGGTGATCAACGGCAACAAGATCTGGTGTTCAGGGGCGCATCATCCCAACACCACGATCGTCTTGCTGGCGCGCACGGGTGACGACCGCTACGGCGGGCTGACGACCATTCTCGTGCCGAACGATACGCCCGGCATCGACATGAAAAAGATGCCGACCATCGTGCGCAAGAGCCTGGGCACGACCGAGTATTTCCTCACCGATGTGCGGGTCCCGGTGTCGAACACGCTGGGCGAGGTGGGGCAGGGCTGGAAGATCATCGGCAGCCATTTGCAGTTGGAACGGCTCGGGCTGGCGGCCTCGTATGTCGGCAATGCCCGCTCGGCGCTGGACGACACGATCCGCTACACCAAGGATCGCAAACAGTTCGGCAAGCCGCTGTCCTCGTTTCAGGTGCTGAAGCATCGCATGGCGCAGAACGAGGCCGAGCTCAGCGCCGCGCGCCTTCTGGTTTACGAGGCCGCGACAAAACTGGCCCGGGGCGAGAACGCGCTCAAGGAGGTGTCGATGGCCAAGATGCTGGCCGCGGACGTGGCCTTCAACATTGCCTTCAACGGCATGCAGGCGTTGGGCGGCTACGCGCAACTGCCCGAATACGACATGGAGCGCTATTTCCGCGAGGCCAAGCACGGGATGGTCGGTGGTGGCACGCAAGAGATCCAGCGCAGTATCATCGCCAAAGAGATGGGCCTCTAGTGCCCCGCTCGGATCCGGCGCGTCCGACGGGCGTGCCGGACCAACCAGACGCCCAGTCCCACCGCGCCTGGCGGGCCCAAGGAGAGATGCGATGCCCCTGACCCCAGTCCCAACGATCTCTGTCAGCGATCTGTCCGCCACCGGGTCGGGCCTGAACCGGCCCGAATGCGTGCTGGCCCTGCAGGACGGGACGCTGTTTACCGGCGACTGGACGCTGGGCATCGCCCGCATCGCGCCCGATGGCACCGTCGCCCGGGCGGTCGAGGCCGACCTGATCGGCGAGGGGTTCCTGCCGAACGGCATCGCTATTGCGGCGGATGGCCGGTTCCTGTTTGCCAATCTGGGCGAGGCCGGCGGCGTCTGGGTCGTGGGGGCGAAAGGCCCTGTCGAACCCGTCGCCACCGAGGTCGACGGCAAGCCGATCCCGCCGGCGAATTTCGTGCTGGTCGACGGCAACCGGCTTTGGGTCACCGTCAGCGCCTCGAGCCGCAAGCACAGCTTCTTCACTGCCGACGAGACCAGCGGCCAGATCATCCTGATCGAGGACGGAGTGCCGAGGGTCGTCGCCGATGGCCTGACCTGGACCAACGAGCTGCGGCTGTCGCTGGACGGGCGGCATCTGTTCGTCAACGAGACCTTTGCCTGCCGCACGACGCGGTTCGACGTGGCGCCCGATGGCGCGCTGACGCAGCCGGTGCATGTGGTGTATCCGGCGGGCGTGTTTCCCGACGGTCTTGCCCTGGATGCCGAAGGCGCGGTCTGGGCGATCTGCGTGGTCTCCAATCAGATCATCCGGCTTGGCCCGGATCTCACCTGGCAGGTGGTTTTCAGCGACATCGACCCCGATGCGCTGGCAGAGATCGGTCTTGCGCATGCCGGCAAACATCTGACGCGCGACATGATCGTCGACAGCCGTGGCGAGCGCGTCTCGAACCTGTCCAGCCTCGCCTTCGGCGGTCCGGACCTGCGGACGCTGTATCTGGGGGGGCTGACGGTGGATTCGGTCTTTTCCTGCCGCGTTCCCGTCGCCGGCGCACCGATGGCGCATCACAGATAATGCCGCGTCCCCGACCCCCAAAACCCGATTGTCACGCCAACCGGATCCAGACATGACCCATTTTCCCCTCGAAGGCGTGACCGTCGTGGATCTGACACAGATCTACAACGGGCCCTATGCGACCTACCTCCTGGCCCTTGCCGGGGCGACAGTCATCAAGATCGAGCCGCCGGGCGGCGAGTCGCTGCGCCGGCGCGGCGTGGTAGGCGGCGCAGGCTTACCCTTCGCGATGCTGAACGGCGCCAAGGAGTCGATTTGCCTGGACCTCAAATCCGAGCTGGGGAAGCGGGCGTTTCTCGACCTCGTCAAGGATGCCGATGTCGTCGTCGAGAACTTCTCGCCCGGCGCGATGGACCGGCTCGGTCTCGGCTGCGACCGCCTGCGCGAAGTCAATCCGGCGTTGATCTACGCCTCAAGCTCGGGCTTTGGCCGCAGCGGTCCTTACCGCAGCTATCCGGCGATGGACCTGACGGTCCAGGCGATGTCCGGCGTCATGGAGACCACCGGCTTCCCTGACAGGCCCCCGGTCAAGGCGGGCCCCGCGCTATGCGACTTCTTTGCCGGAATCCACCTGCATTCGGCGATCCTGACGGCGCTGTTCGACCGCGCCCGCACCGGCACGCCGCGCCGGGTCGAGGTCGCCATGCAGGACGCGGTCTATGCCTCGCTCAGTTCCAGCCTCGGCCTGTGGTGGGGCGGGCACGGTGACAGCAGCGTGCCGCCGCGCACGGGCAACCGCCACGGCGGCATGGCCGAGGCCCCCTACAACGTCTATCCGACCAGCGACGGCTGGGTGGCGGTGATCTGCGTCGGCGAGGGCCATTGGCGCAAGCTGCTGGCGACGATGGGGCGCGAGGACCTCGGGTCCGATCCGCGCTTTGCCGACCTGAAATCGCGCGTCGCCCATATCGATCTGGTCGACGAGATCGTCTCGGCCTGGACCAGCACGCTGCCCAAGCAGGAGATCTTCGACCGGCTGATGGCGGCAGGCGTGCCGGCGGCCCCGGTGCGCAACCTCGATGAGGTGGTGCACGACCCGAACATGCACGCGCGCGGCGCGCTGCAGTATCAGGACCATCCGGATTACGGGCGGATCATCGTGCAGCAATCGCCGATCCGCATCGACGGGCTGGAGCCGATGACCATCCCGCCGAGCCATGCGCTGGGCGCCGATACGGCGGCGATCCTGCGCGCCCGGACCGGGCTGTCCGAGGACGAAATCGCGCAGATGATCGGGGGATGACGGCACTGCAGGCTGCCGGCCCCGCCTTCGGGCGGGGCCGGTGTCTCAGGCCAGGTCGGGCAGGCGATAGAGGCGTGCCGCGTTGCCCCCCATGATCGCCGCCGCATCCGCAGCGGGCAGATCGGCGACCAGCCACTTCATCGCATTGACCTGCGCGGTCAGCGACATTGCCGCTTTGTCGACCGGAAAGTTCGAGCCGTAGAGGCACCGCTGTGCCCCGAACGCCTCGACGCAGGACCGGAACCAGGGCGCGAAGCGCGCGGCAAGGTCGACCGACGAGGGCGGTTCGGCACCCGCCTCCCGCGTGACGATCCCGATCCGCGAGATCGCGAACCCGCCGATCTTCACCACCACATTCGGGCAAGCCGCCACCGCTTCCAAGCCTTGTTGCCACTGCGCTTGCACCTCTTTAGGTCGCTCGCCGTAGCGCCCGATGCCTAGCGGTGTGCCCATGTGATTGAGGATGATCGGCAGGTCCGGCAGTGCCTGTGCGAGGGCAACGATGTCCGCAAGCTGGGTGTGGAACAGGTAGACATCCAGCGACAGGCCCAGGTCGCACAGGACGGCCAGCGCCTCACGGCTTTCGGGGCGCAACAACACCCCGGGCGGGGGACCTCCGGCGCCATAGGACAAGGCCGGGTCGGCATCATGGGCCGCCCGCGCGCGAATGCCGCGAAGCCGCCCGCCCGAGATCTCGACCGCGCTTTGCAAGATCGGCCGGATGTCTGCGCCGAGGCTCAGATCCGCGGCCCCGACGATGGCATCGGCCAACCGGAAGCGGCTGTCGCTGCAGGCCTCGGCCTGTTCGCGGGCGAAGTCGATCTCTCCCAGCACGCGTTCGGCCTCGGGCCCGTAGCGGCGGATGCCCATCGTGCATTCGACATAGACGGCGCTTCGGATGCCGGCGGCTTGCGCATCGGCCCGATAGGAGGCGCCGAAATACGGCGGGTCCGAGAAATCCCACAGGTGGATGTGGCTGTCGATCACCGGGTAGGGGACGGGAATCGGCGCCTCGCTTCGCCGGGAAAGCCAGGCGGAATCGACGGCAGGGACATGCGGTTTCGCCTCGGCGGGGGTGGGGATCATGACGCGCCTCGCGTCGCGCGGGGCCCGCGTCTGGCGGGTGAAAGTCTGGCAGCCTGCATGGGAGTCTCCCTCGTCCATAGTCTCGTCGGTACAATGGCGACATGGCGGGGCAGGCGAACAGGCCGACTTGCGCAAAGGAGCGTTGCGGGGCGGGGCGGCTACACGCGTTTGTCCGCTTCGGGCCCTCAGGGAATACAAGGTAACTTTATGAAATAGAAAGATATAATTCAAGATCGCCGCTGCGTGCACTGATGGCGCTGCGCGCCCGGGAGCGCCCTGAGGTGGGGCCGGGTCGCGTTGACAGATCTCGACGCGATGCGCCAACATCCCGAAGCCAGAGGCCGGCCCAAGAGCTGGCAGGGACGTTGTCTGGCCGCCATCGCACCCGACCCTCGTCGGGGATTTCTTGGCCAAGAGGTAAAGACATGACCGATACCAAAGCCGCCGCGGCTGCGTCGCGGGCTGCGGCCCCTATTGATCTGGACGCCCTGCGCGCGAAGTACCGGCAAGAGCGGGATCGCCGGATGCGCGGCGACGGAATCCGCCAGTTCGTGGAGCTGGTGGGCGACTACCGGGGCTATATCGAGGACCCCGATGCGAACGATGCCGAGCCGCGCGCCCCGCTTGACGACGACGTCTCGGTGCTGATCGTCGGCGGCGGCTGGAGCGGCATGGTCGCGGCGGTGCGCCTGATGCAATCCGGCGTTTCGGACCTGCGGCTCATCGATAACGGTCGCGACTTTGGCGGCACCTGGTACTGGAACCGCTATCCGGGCGTCCAGTGCGATATCGAATCCTACATCTACATGCCGCTGCTCGAGGAAACCGACTACGTCCCGCGCGAGAAATACGCGTTCGGCGACGAGATCCGCACCCATGCCGAGCGCGTCGGGCGCAAGTTCGGGCTCTACGAGCGGACGCTGTTCGAGACACAATTGCAGGCGCTGACCTGGGACGAGGACCTCAGCCGCTGGCGGGTGCGTACCAACCGCGGCGACAGCTTCACCACTCGGCACGTGGTGATGGCCTGCGGTAGCCTCAACCGGCCGAAACTGCCCGGGATTCCCGGTATCCTGGACTTCAAGGGCACGTCCTTCCATACCAGCCGCTGGGACTATGAATATTCCGGCGGCGACACGACCGGCAACCTGCACAAGCTGGCCGACAAGCGCATCGCCCTGATCGGGACGGGCGCCAGCGGCATTCAGGTGGCGCCGTTGATCGCGGAATCCTGTGAACATCTCTACGTCGTGCAGCGCACGCCGGTGGCCGTGGCGCCGCGCGGCAACCGCCCGACCGATCCCGACTGGGTGCGGTCGTTGCAGCCGGGCTGGCAGGAGGAGCGGCGGTCGAATTTCCAGAAGTTGGTGTCCGGGGTGCCTCAGCCAGAGGATCTGGTCGATGATGCCTGGACCGAGATCATGAAGATCCTCGGGGCCATCGCTTTTCGGGTCGCGCAGGAGGGAGAGAAGACCCAGGCCGAGCGCGATCTGGAGATGGAACTGGCCGATGCCGAGCGTATGGAGACCCTGCGCCGCCGTGTCGAGGACCAGGTCAAGGATCCCGCCGTCGCAGAGACGCTCAAGCCCTGGTATCGTTTCTTCTGCAAGAGACCGACCTTCAACGACCGGTACCTGCCGATGTTCAACCGGCCCAACGTGTCGTTGCTGGATACCGGCGGACAGGGCGTGGAACGGATCACTGCCGACGGGCTGGTGATCGGCGGCAAGGAATACCCGGTCGATTGCATCATCTTTGCCACCGGGTTCGAGGTCGGCACCGAATACACGCGCCGCGCCGAGATCGAGATCTTCGGCAGGGGCGGGCTGTCGCTAGCCGACCACTGGGCCGAGGATTACCAAACCCTGCACGGCGTCACTGCGCACGGGTTTCCCAACCTCTTCTTCATGGGGCCGGCACAGGGACCCGGGGACGTGAATTTCCTGTATCCCGCCGATCTGCAGGCCCGCTACGTGGCCCGCATCCTGGCCCGGGCACTGGGCGAGGGCGCGGAGGTCGTCGAGCCGACCGAGGAGGCGGTGCAGGCCTATGTCGCGCATTTCCGCGAGGTGGCGCTCGACAATATCGAGTTCTACCGCGAATGCACGCCGAGCTACTACAACAACGAAGGGGATCCCAGCAAATACAAGGGCTTCCTGTCGCAACGCTATGGCGGGGGCTTCGCGCAATACCGGAAGATGGTGCTGGACTGGCTGGACGAGGGCATGCCGGGGCTGGCGTTCACCACCCGCGAATGACCGTCGTGGAAAGGGCGCATCGCGCCCTTTCCCTGTGCAGCGGTTTCAGCTCCGGCCGGACAGGACGCGTGTGCGGTCGACCTGCAGCGGCCGCGCATACGACGGGTCCTGGCGGTCGCGGCTGGTTTGCGGGCCGCTGCGCATCAGCGCGATGATGGACTCGGGCAGGTCCTTCACCGCCGTCATCTTCGACTGGTCAAGCGATGTCGGGATGTCCTTGAGCTGCGCCCAGTCGCGCAGGCAGATGCGCTCGGAGATCGCCCAGCGGCCTGCGCGTTTTTCCAGCCGGTCGAGATAGCGTCCACCGGTCATCGTCAGCGGGTCGCCCTGCCGGTTCATGCCGATGAACATGTAATAGGTCTCGGTATGGGCGGTGTCTCCGTCCAGGTCGATGGTGCAGTTGAACTGGCAATGCTGGTGGGAAAGATGCGTCCGGGTGTGCATGTCGATCACCCAGTCGGCGAATTCGACGGGACTGCCGACAAAGACCCCGTGATCGTCCACGGCGTCCGGGTGATAGACCGACAGCAGCAGGTCGCGATCCAGCCGGTCGACGGCGCGCGAATAGGCCATCAGGCACTGGTGGATCTCGTTGCGGTCCTTCAGCTCCGCGACGGTGCATTGCAGGTCCTCGTCGGTCATGGCTCACTCCCCTTGTTGTCGGCGCTGGATGCTGCGCCCGCTTCGGTGTCGGCGATCTCGACGACGATCTTGCCGACATGTCCGCCTGCCTCGAGGCAGGCATAGGCTTCGGGCACCTCGTCGAAGGAAAAGCGGCGGTGGATGACCGGGCGCAGGCGCGCTGCGGCGATGGCGCGGTTCATGTCCGCGAACATCGCGCAACTGCCGACGGTGATGCCGCGCAGAGTGATCGCACGGCCGACGATCTGCCGGATGTCGAGGCCCGGTCCGTCCCCGGCAAAGCCCACCGAAACAATGGTGCCGCCGACCCGCACGGCGCGTGCCGACAGCGCCAGCGAGCCCGGCCCGCCGATGTCGATGACGGCGTCCGCGCCCAGGCCCCCGGTCAGCGCCAGGATCTCGGTCGCCCAGTCGCTGCCGGCGCCCGAGGCGAGGACATGCTCGGCGCCGAGCGCGCGCAGGCGGTCGGCCTTGTCAGCGGTGCTGGCGGTCTGGAGGACGCGCAGACCCGCCATCCGGGCAAACAGCAGGGCCATGACCGAGACGCCGCCGGCGCCCTGAAGCAGGAGCGTCATTCCCGGCTGCAGGCCGGCGGCGGTGACCGCGTGCCACGCGGTGAGGCCGGCACAGGGCAGGGTGGCGGCCTCGGAATCGGACAAGTGATCGGGGACCGGGATCGCGGCCTGCGCGGGCAGGACCACGTATTCGGCCAGCACCCCGTCGAGTTGGGCGCCCAACGAACGCGCGCGCCGCGCGGCGGTCACCGGGCCGTCTGTCCAGTCGGGGAAGAACGCACCGGCGACGCGCTGGCCGATGCGTGCGGGATCGACCCCGTCGCCCACCGCCGCGATCAGCCCGGCGCCATCGGACCCGGCGACGACCGGGCGCTGCGTTGCTCCATAGAATCCCCGGCTGACCAGCAGGTCCCGGTAATTGAGCGAGGCCGCACCCAGGCGCACCAGCACCTCCCCTGCCGCAGGGATCGGTACGGCAAGGCGCAGCTTGCGCAGGCCGGGTCGCGTGCCGGCCGGGTCGACCTGCCAGGCCGTCATCCGGGATGCGGTGTCGTGAGGGGTCATGGTCTCTCCACGGATCGGGTTCGTTGCAAGACCGGTGGTGCACCGGACTCAGGTCAGCATCGGCAGGGGCGGCATTGTCGTTGTCCGGCTGATACCTGCGGCATGCAGGCACCGCGCAAGACCACGCTAGGATGGGCGCATTCCGCGCTCAATCGTTCTGCGGCGCGTCCTCTGCAACGCTGCGTTTCAGCCGGAAAGGCGCCGCGCCGCCGGGTCCAGCGAGCCGAATAGCGCAACGCTCCGTTGCGCCTCAGGACCGGGCGTTCGGGGCCCGCGGCGCTTGACAGTCAGCGGGCCCGACGGCCATCCTTTACGCATCACAGAGGGTTTCGCGTCAACAAAACAGGCGCTTTGGGAACCTCGAAAGACAAGATCACGACACCGACGGTTCGGGGCCGCTTGCCGGGAGGGAGGCGGGGCGGCGTGCTGGCGCGCAAGCGCGCTGGCTTGGCTGGGCCGCGGGAGACGCACTACGTGTTTAACCTGGGAGGAAGCCTTGACATCGAACGTACAGCAGAGCCACTCGCGCCGCCGGGCGCGTCGGACACTTCTTGGCCTGGCAAGCGCGACGGCGTTGGCCGCAGGCATGGCGCAGGCCGACGAGATCCGGTTCGCCAACCCGCAATCGGACCTGAATGCCGTCAGCATCGGCATCGCCAGCTATATTGACACGCTCAATGCGACCGGGGATTTCGATATCCGCCGCTACGGCGCCGCGCTGCTGCCGCAAGGCGAGGTCGCGGCCGGCCTGCGCGACGGTGTCGTCGGCATGGGCTTTCTGGTGACGGCCTACCTGGCTGCCGAATTCTCCGAAATGAACCTGCACGCGACGCTGTCCATGCTGGCGACGTCAGGCACGCCCACGGACTCGATCGTCGCCACCGCCTCGGGCGCGATGATGGAATACGTGTTCTTCAACTGCCCCGAATGTCTGGTGCAGTTTGCCAACCAGAACATGGTGTTCCTGTCCTCGGGCTCGACCAACAGCTATGACCTGCTGTGCGCCGATCCGGTGACCACGCTGTCCGAAATGTCGGGGCGCCGGTTCCGCTCGGGCGCGGCCAACTTCACCCGCTGGGCCGAGTCGACCGGGGCAACCGTCGTGCCGATGGACTCGACCGAGGTCTTCACCGCGATGTCGCAGGGGGTCCTTGACTGCAACATGCTGAGCGTCGGCGATATCGTTTCGAACGGGTTGCTCGACGTCGTCGACAGCGTCCTGCTGGGCGCCCCGGGGGGCGTCTTCTCGGGCTTTGCCACGAACACCGTGAACCTCGACACCTGGCGCGGACTCAGTGAACCGCAGCGCGCGGCCCTGATCGAGTCTTCGGCCGGCCTTGTCGCCGATATCGTGATCGCCCAGCACAACAACCTGCAGGCGGGGATGGACGCTGCCCGCGAGGCAGGGATCGAGATCGTCGAGATGGACGAGCCGACCCGCACCGCCTACGACGCGTTCGTGCAAGGGGATCTCTCGGTGGTCCGCGAGCAGTTTTCCGACCTGTACGGCGTCGATGACGTGGAGGGCAAGATCGAGCTCTCGGCGCAACTGATCGAGCGATGGAAGGGCCTGACCGCCGGTATCGGCACCGACCGCGACGCCTTGGTCGAGCTGTTCCAGCGCGAGATCTTCTCACGGATCGACGCCGCCACCTACGGCCTGAACTGAGCCTGGTCCGGTCGTGACCGGCCCCTAACACGGGCTGCCCCGCCGGGTCACGGGCGGGGCACCTTCCTATCGCACATCCCCATCCAAGCCGAGGCCGCAATGACACTTCAACGATCCATGATTGTCGTCGAGCGTCTGATCCTTGTCTGCGCAGGCACCATCACGGCGCTGATGATCGTGCATGTCACCACGGACGTCATCGCCAAGAACCTGTTCAACCGGCCGCTACCCGGGACGATCACCATCGTTTCGAACTTCTACATGCCGATCATCACCTTCCTGCCGCTCATTCTGGTGCAGCACTACGACCAGCATGTCTCGGTCGATGTGCTGTTTGACCGGTTGCCGGCGGGGATGAGGCGGTTTCTGACCGGCCTGGCCTATCTGCTGGCGACGGTCGCCTTCGGGCTCATGGCCTATTACGGTTGGCTCGAAGCGATGTCGAAATTCCGCATCCGCGCCTTCATCAGCGAATACGGGATCCGCTTCCCGATCTGGCCCGGATACTACCTGCCCGCCGTCGGTTACGCGCTGATCGCCGCCTACACCCTACTGCAGTTCCTGAACTCCGTCCTGCGACTTTTCCGGAACACATCGTCGACCTCGTGATCGAACCGCTGCGGCCAGAGACCTCTGCCGAGGGAGAAGAAGAATGAATGAAGTTGTCGGGGCCATCGGGCTTGTTTCGCTGTTCGCGCTGCTGTTGATGCGCATCCCGATCGGCGTGGCGCTGATCACCGCCTCGTTCGGCGGGATCTGGGGGCTTATCGGGCTGCCGGCGGCGATCAGCACGCTGAAGGCCGCGCCCTACAGCTTTGCCGCCAGCTGGCAGCTGAGTTCGGTGCCGATGTTCCTGTTCATGGGCTTTTTCTGCTTCCATGCGGGCATCACCCAGGGATTGTTTCAGGCGGCGCGGGTCTGGCTGTCGCGGCTTCCCGGCGGCCTGGCCATCGCCAGCGTCTTCGGCACTGCGGGCTTCGCCGCGATCTCGGGTTCCTCGGTCGCCTGCGCCGCCGCCATGGGGCGGATCGCCATCCCCGAAATGATGAAGTCGGATTACAGCAAGGCGCTGGCCTCGGGCACGGTCGCAGCCGCCGGGACCATCGGCGCGCTGATCCCGCCCAGCATCATCTTCATCATCTACGGGATCATGGCCGAACAGCCGATCGGCGACCTGTTCCTGGGCGGCGCGGCCGTCGGTGTCCTGACGGCGATCGGCTATATGGCGGTGATCCTGATCTGGACGCTGGCGAAGCCCTCGGCGGCGCCCCGCGTCAGCGAGAAATTCACGCTCCGCGAGCGGCTGGGCACCATGCGTCTGGTCATCCCCGCCGCGGTGCTGGCGCTGGCGGTTTTCGGCGGCCTGTTCTCGGGCTTCTTCACCCCGACCGAGGCCGGCGCCGTCGGCTCGGCGATCGCCATCCTGATCGCTCTGTCGCAACGCAGCTTCACCTGGGCGGGCTTTCGGCAATCGCTGATCGAGTCCTTCATGACCTCGGCCGGACTGTTCGTGATCGCGATCGGCGCCAAGATGCTGACGCGGTTTGTCGCGCTCAGCGGTGTCGACGACGCCGTCGCGCTGTTCGTCATCAACGTGGCCAGCGATCCGATGGTTCTGCTGCTGGTCATCGCGCTGGTTTACCTTGCACTCGGGATGTTCCTCGATCCGGTCGGGGCGATGCTGCTGACCCTTCCGATCCTGATCCCGATCGCCGAGCACGCGGCGTTCAACATGGTCTGGTTCGGGGTTCTGGTCGTGAAGATGCTGGAAATCGGCATGATCACCCCACCGGTCGGGCTGAACGTCTTCATCATCAAATCCGTGGTCGGGACGTCGATCCCGCTTGCCACGATATTCCGGGGTGTCGGCCTGTTCCTTCTGGCGGACCTCGCGGTCATTCTGATCGTTGTCGTGTTTCCGGCGGTCGTCATGTTCCTTCCGAACGCGTTCTGACCCCCCCTCTACAGTCCAAGAAGCAAAGCCAAGGAAGGTGCCCATGAAGGTCCTGGTACCCGTCAAGCGGGTGATCGACTACAACGTGAAAGTCCGCGTGAAGGCGGACGGGTCGGGTGTCGATCTGGCGAACGTGAAGATGTCGATGAACCCGTTCGACGAAATCGCCGTCGAAGAGGCCATCCGCCTGAAGGAAAAAGGCATCGCGACCGAGGTCGTGGCCGTCTCGATCGGCGTGAAGCAGGCGCAGGAAACCCTGCGCACCGCGCTCGCCATGGGCGCCGACCGCGCGATCCTGATCACCGCCGCCGATGACGTCCACACCGACATCGAGCCGCTGGCCGTGGCCAAGCTCTTGGCCGCCGTGGTCAAGGAAGAGGCCCCGGGCCTCGTGCTGGCCGGCAAGCAGGCGATCGACAACGACATGAACGCCACCGGCCAGATGCTGGCGGCGCTGCTGGGCTGGAGCCAGGCGACCTTCGCCTCGGAGCTGGAGATCTCGGGCGACAAGGCCAAGGTCACGCGAGAGGTCGACGGCGGCCTGCAGACCATCGAAGTCGCCATGCCCGCCATCGTCACCGTGGACCTGCGCCTCAACGAGCCGCGCTATGCCTCGCTGCCGAACATCATGAAAGCGAAGAAGAAGCCTTTGGACGAGAAGACCGCCGCCGATTACGGCGTCGATGTCACGCCGCGCCTCAGCGTGGTGAAGACCTCGGAACCCGCCGCGCGCAAGGCCGGCGTGAAGGTCGGCTCGGTCGACGAGCTGATCGCGAAACTCAAAGACGAAGCGGGGGTGATCTGATGGGTGTTCTTCTGCTGGGTGAAGTCACCGACGGCGCGCTCAACCGCGACGCCACCGCCAAGGCTGTCTCGGCCGCCAAGGCCTGCGGCGACGTGACCGTGCTCTGCGCCGGCGCCTCGGCTGCCGCCGCCGGGGCCGAAGCCGCGACCATCGCCGGCGTCGCCAAGGTGCTGGTCGCCGAGGATGCCTCGCTGGGCCACCGTCTGGCCGAACCGACCGCGGCGCTGATCGTGTCGCTGGCGGGCGATTACAGCCACATCTTCGCGCCCGCCACCACGGATGCCAAGAACGTGCTGCCGCGCGTGGCCGCGCTCTTGGACGTGATGGTGATCTCGGACGTGACCGGGATCGTCGATGCCGACACGTTCGAGCGCCCGATCTATGCCGGCAACGCGATCCAGACGGTGAAATCCTCGGACGGCGTCAAGGTCGCCACGATCCGCACCGCGACCTTCGAGGCCGCGGGCGAGCAGGCCGCCGCCCCGGTCGAGAGCGTCTCGGCCGCGGCCGATCCGGCGCTGTCGTCGTGGCTCGAGGACAAGGTCGCGGCCTCGGACCGGCCCGAGCTGACCTCGGCGGGGATCGTCGTTTCGGGCGGTCGCGGCGTGGGTTCGGAAGAGAACTTCCGCATCATCGAAGCGCTGGCCGACAAGCTGGGCGCGGCGGTGGGCGCCTCGCGCGCGGCGGTCGATTCGGGCTTTGCGCCGAACGACTGGCAGGTCGGCCAGACCGGCAAGGTCGTGGCGCCGGATCTTTACGTGGCGGTCGGCATCTCGGGCGCGATCCAGCACCTTGCGGGGATGAAGGATTCGAATGTGATCGTGGCAATCAACAAGGACGAGGAAGCGCCGATCTTCCAGGTCGCGGATTACGGCCTGTTGGGCGACCTGTTCACCGTGGTGCCGGAACTGACCGAGAAGCTGTGAGGCTACCGGGCGAGAGCCCGCTCTACGGACAAAAGGGGAGGACGCTTATGGATTTTGCCTTGAGCGAGGAGCAGGAGGCCATTTTCGACATGGCGCATGCCTTCGGGCAGGAGCATATCGCGCCCTTCGCCCGCCAGTGGGAGGCCGAGGGCACGATCCCGCGCGATCTGTGGCCGAAACTGGCCGAGCTGGGCCTTGGCGGGCTTTATGTCAGCGAGGAGAACGGCGGCACCGGCCTGTCGCGCCTCGATGCCGTACTGGTGTTCGAGGCGCTGAGCATGGCCTGCCCCTCGGTCGCGTCCTTCCTGTCGATCCACAACATGTGCGCGGCGATGCTGGACAAGTTCGGCTCGGACGACATGAAGGCGCGCATCCTCGGCCCCGCCGTGCGCATGGAAAAGGTGCTGTCCTATTGCCTGACCGAACCCGGCGCGGGTTCGGACGCGGCCGCGCTGAAGACGCGCGCGGTCAAGGGCAATGCGGGCTACCGGCTCAATGGCACCAAGGCCTTCATCTCGGGCGGGGGCTATTCCGACGCCTATGTCGTCATGTGCCGCACCGGCGAGGATGGCCCCAAGGGCATTTCCACAATCGTGGTCGAGGCCGGAACCGAGGGCCTCAGCTTCGGCGGGCTGGAGGACAAGATGGGCTGGCGCTCGCAGCCCACGCGGCAGGTGCAGTTCGACGATTGCCTGGTGCCGCTGGAGAACCTTGTCGGCACCGAAGGCGACGGTTTCAAATACGCGATGATCGGGCTGGATGGCGGGCGGCTCAACATCTCGGCTTGCAGCTTGGGCGGCGCGCAGGCGGCGCTGGCGCAGACGCTGGCCTACATGGGCGAGCGGCAGGCCTTCGGCAAGTCGATCGACCAGTTCCAGGCGCTGCAATTCCGGCTGGCCGACATGGAGATCGAGCTGCAGGCCGCGCGCATCTTCCTGCGTCAGGCGGCGTGGAAGCTGGACCGGAAGGCCCCCGATGCCACCAAGTTCTGCGCGATGGCGAAGAAATTCGTGACCGAGGCCGCCTCGCGCGTGGCCGATCAATGCCTGCAGCTGCACGGCGGCTATGGCTACCTGGCCGATTACGGGATCGAGAAGGTCGTGCGCGATTTGCGCGTGCACCAGATCCTCGAAGGCACCAATGAAATCATGCGCCTGATCACCGTGCGGGCGCTTCTGGCCGAGAGGGGCTGATGGAAGCCGAACTGCGCGAACTGCCCGAGCTGGTTGTCCGCAAGGACGGCCGCGCCGGTCGCCTGACGCTGAACCGCCCCAAAGCGCTGAATGCGCTGACGCATGGCATCTGCCTTGAGACAACCAAGGCGCTGCAAGCCTGGGCCGGGGATCCCGAGGTTGATCTGGTGATCCTTGACGGGGCGGGCGAGCGGGCGTTCTGCGCAGGCGGCGACATCGCGCAGGTGACGGCGGCGGGCAAGGCGGGCGATTACGCGATGGGCCGGGATTTCTGGCGCGACGAGTACCGCATGAACCTGCTGCTGCGTCGCTATCCCAAGCCGGTGGTCAGCTTCCTGCATGGCTTCGTCATGGGCGGCGGCGTCGGTTATGGCTGCCACATCGGGCATCGGGTGGTCGGGGAGAGCACGCAGATGGCGATGCCCGAATGCGGCATCGGCATGATCCCCGACGTGGGCGGCACATATCTGTTGGGCCGCGCACCGGGCCAGTTGGGGCTGTATCTGCCGCTGACCGCCGCGCGCATGGGGCCGGGCGATGCGCTCCACGCGGGCTTTGCCGACCATTTCATCCCCGAAGCGGAATGGGACACCGTGAAGGCCCGGCTTTGCGAGACGGGCGACATCGCCACCCTGCCCCGCCATCCTGCGCCCGCAGCCCCGATGGCCGAAGAACAGGCGCGCATCGACCGGCTGTTCGGCGCGGGCGACCTGCCTACGATCCTGGCGCGGCTGGAGGCTGACGACAGCCCGCTCGCGCAATCCGCGCTGAAGGCCGTGCGCCGCAACTCGCCGTTGTCGATGGCCTGCACCCTTGCCATGCTGGACCCCGCGCCGGACAGCCTGCAGGCCGCCTTGACGCAGGAATACCGCTGGACCTGGCGATCGATGGAGCATGGCGATTTCATCGAGGGGGTGCGCGCGCAGATCATCGACAAGGACCGCAACCCGCAGTGGCAGCACCGCATCGACACCCTGCCCGAGGGTCTTGTGGCGGAGATGCTGGCGCCGCTGGGTGCGGATGAGCTGACCTTTCCCTGACGCCGCGCGCGCGGGGGATTTCGAGGAGGAGGAAGACCAATGCAGATAGCCTTCATCGGGCTGGGCAACATGGGCGTGCCGATGGCCGCGAACCTGATCGCCGCCGGCCATGCCGTGACCGGCTTCGACACGATGGCCGCGCCCGAGGGCGTGCCGATGGCCGCCAGCGCCGCCGAGGCCGTGGCGGGCGCCGATGTGGTCATCACCATGCTGCCCAACGGGGCCATCCTGCGCTCGGTCGCGAGCCAGGTGATCCCGGCGATGAAGCCCGGCGCGGTGCTGTGTGATTGCTCGACGGTGGATGTGGACAGCGCCAAGGCGGTGGCCCAACAGGCCGAGGGCACGGGCCTCGGCGCGCTGGATGCGCCGGTCTCGGGCGGGGTCGGCGGGGCCTCGGGCGGGACGCTGACCTTCATGGTGGGCGGTGGCGAGGCGGCCTTTGCGACGGTGAAGCCGCTCTTCGACATCATGGGCCAGAAGGCCGTGCATTGCGGCGCGGCCGGGGCCGGGCAATCGGCCAAGATCTGCAACAACATGATCCTCGGCGTCACCATGATCGCCACCTGCGAGGCCTTCGCGCTGGCCGACAAGCTGGGGCTGGACCGGCAGAAGATGTTCGACGTGGTCTCGACCTCTTCGGGCTACAGCTGGACGATGAACGCCTATACCCCGGCGTCGGGCGTGGGCGCGAAAAGCCCCGCCGACAACGGCTACAAGCCCGGCTTCGCGGCGGAATTGATGCTCAAGGACCTGCGGCTCAGCCAGCAGGCGGCGGAAAGCGCCGATGCCGACACGCCGATGGGTCAGCTGGCCGCGCAGCTCTATGAGCGCTTCGTCGAGGCAGAGGATGGCAGGGGCATGGACTTCTCGGCCATGTTGCCTCGCTTCGAGAAACGCGGCCGCGGCTGATGAGCTGGTCGGCACCCCGATAACACCATTGCAACTACGCCGGGCGGCAGCGTAGCAAGAAAGTCCAGCAGCCGGTGCCGCTGGAGGTGTTTGCGAAACACGATCGCCCCGGCTTCAGCCAGCTCAGCGAAAGTTTAAATAGGCTTGCTCAAATCAATATCTAGAACCTTGAAGTCTAGCTGACGCTCCACTCTCCACCTATACCCGGCACGGTAGCAGCGGCTTGGTGGGAATGCCGTTCATCCCATTAGCTCACATACCCGCTTTGGGCCCGGTTGACGGCGGTGATCGTGGGGGCGCAGATCTTCACCCATCCCTTCGCCGTCGGGCTGCTGGCGACCATGGACCGCTTGGGCCGAGTAGTGGCGGCGACGCCGGCGATGCTGATGATTGGCTCGGCACTGGGGCCGGTGGTGGGCGGTGCGCTGGGGCAATCGCTGGGCTTCGGCGCCCCGCGCGTGGCGATTGCGGCCTGTGGGCGTAGCAGTGGACCAATCAACTTCACTGCGCGTTGATTGTCCGGCGAAGAGGTTGAGGAGCTCCAACAAGTGACCAGACAATTGGCCGTCCTGACTTTGTACCGACAACCTTGCAGACGCCTCAACTGAGATACACATAGGATCTGACTAGGAGGTTCGCCGTGCCAGCGCAAACGTCGATGATTCACGTCCGTATTGACGACCGCTTGAAAGCTCATGCAACCGACGCTTTGGCTGGCGTCGGCCTCACGCTGTCTGATGCCATTCGCATTCTTCTTACGCGTGTGGCTGCGGAAGGAGGCATGCCTCCAGGACTGACAGTGGATCCGGACGCCTATGACGCGTGGTTCAAGGCCAAGGTGCAGGAAGCCTTGTCGGACCCACGTCCTGCAAAGCCGCGTGACCAAGTCATGGCCGAAACTCGTGCTTTGATCGATGCGAAACGTCGTGCCCGACCTTGAATGGACTGCGGCAGCTGCCGCCGACCTTATGGCGATCGTCGACTATATCTCAGACGGCAACGTAGATGCCGCGTTCGCGTTGATGAATGAGATCGAGAAGAAGGCTTCTGACACCCCGTCACAGCCCCGCCGTGGTCCTGGGACGGGTCGACGGAACGCGTGAACTTGTTGTTCGACCGAATTACATCCTCATCTATACAGAGAGCCCGACTCTCGTGACCGTCGTGCGCGTGCTTCATACCGCGCAGATGTGGCCGTAGGAAGGGCGCCGAAATTGATGGGGATCCTGGTTGCTGCACTGCGAAGTGCCTTTGGAAAAACAGCCAATCCCAGCTGGGTCGGCTCAACCTGAAGATCAGCATTTGGCCAAAGTACTGTCGTTCTGCGTGGCACCTTGAGCAGGTAAAATGCAGTGGTAGCGAGTTGATCAGTATCCATCCGGTGAAGGCCGCAGCGACTTCAGATCTGACGGTCGCGTTCCATGGCGATCATCTCGAGCAGGTTTTCGACACCGAACGGGGTGAAGGCGAGCACCTCGACCTCGGTGGTGCCGTAGACCCAGATTATGCCGTCTTCGGGCTCCATGCCGATGGCGAGATCATGAAGCCTGTCGACGGTTTCGCCCAGCTCGGCGGCGACCCGGTCCACGGTCTTGACGGCGTAAACCTTGTTCAACTGCATGGTCGGGCGGCCTGAGCCATATTCCGGGCCTTCCAGTTCCAAGGGAGCAGTTCAGGCAGGCGCGAGAGGGGCATGTCAGGCAGTCGACCGAGGACATCGGCAAGCCATGCCTGAGGGTCGATGTCATTCATCTTGGCGGTGACGATCAGGGAATACATGAAGGCAGCGCGGTCGCCGCCGCGCGGTGATCCGGCGAAGAGCCAGGCCTTGCGGCCGAGGGCAATGCCGCGGAGGGCACGTTCGGCCGCATTGTTCGTCAGGCAGATGCGGCCGTCATCGAGGAAGCGGGTGAACGCTTCCCAACGGCCGGCTTCCTCGAACATGTAGTTGATCGCCTTGGCGACGGGGTTGTGCTTCGACATCCGGGCACGCTCGACCCGCATCCAGTCGTGCAGGTCACAGACCATCGGGCGCACCAACCGCTGACGAGCGTCATGGCGGGCCTCGTCGCTCAGGCCGTTGATCTCGCGCTCAGCATCGAAGATGGCGTCGAAGCGTTTGACGGCTTCCAGCGCGATGGGCGAGATCTCCTCGGCGACCTTCTTGCCCTTGCGGGCTGTGGCCTTGATGTCTGCCAGCTCGAAGAACTTGCGCCGGGCATGCGACCAGCACAGCGCGCTCAGCACCGGCGCGGGCCTGTGGCTGGCATGGTAGAGGTCGTTGTAACCGCCATAGGCATCGGCTTGCAGGGTGCCGGTCCAACCCGCCAGATGACGGGTCGGGTGTTCTTTCCTACGGTCGGTTGAGAAGTAATAGAGCGCTGCCGGCGGCGCCCCACCGGCAAAGGGCCGGTCATCCCGCAGATAAGTCCAGAGCCGGGCGGTTTGCGTGCCGCCTTTGGCCAGAAGCGGTACGGTCGTGTCGTCAGCGTGCAATCGTTCAGCGCCGAGGACATGAGCACGGATCAGATCGTGGATTGGTTGCAGCGCCACGGCGCAGGCCCCGACCTGATCGGCCAGGGTCGAGAGGCTGATCTCGACCCCTTCCTTCGCGTAGCGCTCGGCCTGCCGGCTCAAAGGCTGATGCTGGCCGAACTTCTCGAACAGGATCATGGCCAGTAGATTGGGCCCCGCCCAGCCCCGGGGCGTCGGATGAAACGGCGCCGGCGGCTGGCTGATCCGCTCGCAGTCCCGGCAGGTGAACTTCTCGCGGACGGTCTGGATCACCTTCCACTGCCGCGGGATCACCTCCAGCGTCTCGGTGATGTCCTCGCCCATCTTCACGATGCGCGCGGAACCACAGCAGGTGCAGGACGTCGGCGCCTCAACCACCACGCGCTCGCGCGGCAGATGCTCCGGGAGCGGCTTGCGGGCGGGGCGGCGGCGTTCGAAGGCCGTGACCGATGCCTTGGCTGCGGCGGCATCCGCCTCTGCCCGATCCTGCTCAAGATCTGTCTCGAGGTCCTCGAGCTGCATCTCCAGTTGCTCGATCAGCCGGGCATGGCGTTCGGCGCTATGGCCATATTGCTCGCGGCGGAGTTTGGCGATCTGCAGCCGGAGGTGCCGGATCATGTCTTCGGAGGCCGAGACGATCGCCTGAACTTGGGTCAACTCCCCCTTGGCGACGACCAAAGCGCCTTCTGCGGCAGACGCGCGGGCCTCTGCCGCAGCGAGTGCGGCGCGCAGAACAGCGATCTCCGATGCGGTCTCCGACATGCCGAAGGCCTACCACGAAACCCCGGAATAGTCCAATAAAACAAGGGTATTTTGGCTATCAACCCGCCGAGGAAGGCCGTTGAGTCCAGCGCGGATTACGCCAATCAATCCCTTCCAGAAGATAGCCGAGTTGCGCTGCCGAGACGGGAACGGCCGAGCCATTCTGGCTCACCGGCCAGATGAACTTCCCCGCCTCAAGGCGCTTCAGATACAGCGACATGCCGACCCCGTCGTGCCACAGCACCTTGATCAGATCACCCTTCCGCCCTCGGAAGCAGAAGATCTCTCCACCGTGCAGATCTCGACCCAGCCCCTGCTGGACCTTCAGCGCCAGGCTGTTCATTCCGCACCGCATGTCCGTTACCCCGCCTGCAATCCACACGCGGGCCCCCGCCGGAAAGGCGATCATCGCGGGTCCAGCACGGCCAGCAACGCCGCAAGATGCGAAGGGGCCAGCGACACAGGGATCGTCATGCGACGCCCGTTCGTCAACGTGATGTCGATCCGGGCATCGTCGGCTTCCCGCGATGGCTGCTCCGCTGGCGTAGGCGGGGCGCCCGCAATCACCAATGGCACGAAGCCCCCACCAGCCCCCGACGCGCCAAGTGTCCCGCTGCGATACTCGCGCCGCCAGATCGAAAGAAGCGACCGGGAAATCCCATACCGGCGCGCCGTCGCCGAACCCTGCCGGAAACCGCGCAGGCTCTCTTCGACGATCCGGATCTTCTCTTCGTCAGACCAGTGCCGACGACGGCCAATCTCATCGGCGGCGAAGATCTCGATTGGTGAAACAATTGAAGCGCATGCCATAAGGCAATGCCTTACGACCATTTGCTCAATCAGAGCAGGCGGCCTTCACCGAAGGCATACGTCGATCATCACGGCGCATGCGCCGCGATGATCGCCCGCGTGGTCTGCACTGCCGCCGAAAGTGATTTGTGCTCAGCGGAGCCAATACCCAGCTTCGCAACATCGACCGAAAGCTTCATCTGCTGCCCCTGATCTGCTGCAGCGCGCGCGGCCCGGCCGCGCCGTCTTGATGCCGATGCAAGATAAGTGCGTTGCGTTGAAGACGCTGCTTCCTCGGAACTCTTGGTCGCGGCTGCGCCACCACCCGCCGATTTCACCTCCTTCAGCTCTTTCCGGAGTTTCTCGACCGTCTCTCGGGTTTCCGACATCTCCCGATCCCGCTTCAACCTGTCCTCATCCGGGTAGGGGAAGCTCTCGGATTGCCCCGCGTGCAGCGACTGTAGGGCAGGGTCCTCGAAGTACTTGATCCGCCGGGCGCGGATCGGCATTTGCGCGTCGATGACCAGGATCACCTCATCGAGGTCCATCCGCCGCGCCTGGTCCTCGGTCAGAAGCGGAGTGTCTTCCGTCCGCTCCGATACGCTACGCCCCTCGAACGGATTGCGACCGACGGCCCGAGACCTTGTCACCACGCGCTTGGTCGTCTTGCCCACAGCCTGGCTCAGCTCTTCGATGGTCTTTTGCTCGGAAGGCGTGAGATAGAGCTTCACACCTGCGCCGCCTTGGAGCGAGCGCCGCGTGTTCTCGCCATAGATCTCGTCGAGGGCCGGGATCGTCTGGGTCACGATGGCGAGGTTGCCGCCGAAGGAGCGCAGCGTCTTGATGCTCTCGGCAACGATCGGCATTTTGCCGAGCCGGTCGAACTCGTCGAGCAAGATCATCACGGGCCAGGGCTCATCCTCGGCAGGCTCCCGCGCCTGAAGCGAGGCGATGAGATCCGAGAAGAACAGCCGGATCAGCGGCGCAAGCGGGCGGATCATCTCGGATTCGACCACGAGATAGATGGAATGCGGCCGCCGGCGGATATCCCGGAAAGAGAAGTCCGATGTCGATGTGGCGGCGTCGATCGCCCGATTGTCCCAGGTGTCGAGGCCAGAGGTCATGAGGAGCGACAGGTAGGAGGTCAACGTGTCGTTGTTCGTTGAGGCCATTCGCTCGAAAATCAGTTTGGCCGAGGGATTCTTCACCTCATGCGCCCGCTTCAGATACTCCTTCTGCTTGTCGCCTCCCGACGCGGTGATCCGGTAGATCTCACCGATGGTCGGGATGCCCCGCTCGAACGCCAGGAGGCCCGCTGCGACGAAGAGGTCGATGCCGCCAGCGAGGAGCCCGCTGAGCTTTTCATTATCGGTCTGCAGGAAGAGCTTGGCTGTGAGCTTCAGCTCCATCTGCTGGCGATCCGCATTGGTCATCTCGGCGATCCGGGCCAATGGGTTGTAACGGTGGGTCGGCCGGTCCCAGTCCGTCGGCGCGAAACGGAACACCTTGTCGCCCGTGCTCGCCCGAAACCTCGAGGTCTCGCGGAAGTTCTCGCCCTTCACGTCCAGCACCACGGCCGAGCCCTTGTAGGTGAGCAAGTTCGGGATCACGAAGCCCACGCCCTTGCCGCGGCCCGTGGGCGCAACGATCAGCGCATGTGGGAAGGTCTTCGAGACGAGGAACGGCCGCTTTGATTTCGGGGTGCCGAGCTTGCCGAGGAGGAAGCCACCGCCCGGCTTGGCGAAGAAGCCATTGCGCTTCATCTCGCACCGGGTCTGCCAATGCGTCGTGCCAAAGCGCGTGAGGGCGTCGCCGAGAAGCGTGACGCTCAGCATCAGCGCGGCAATGCCGAACCCTGCGAGGATCAGGTTCACCCAGAGGAAGTCCCGCGGGGCGCTGGTCCCGAGGGCGCGGTATTCCCGCGCGAGCAGGGTAACGTCGAAGGCTTGCGTCGACAGGCCATAGCGAATGGTCAGGTAGCCGGTGGCCACAACATAGCCGATGGAGAGGCCGACCAGCGTCAGGCTGAGGACGCCACCCGCGATCTTGCCCTTATCCATGCGTAATCCCCTTCTCGCCATGGGTCGCTGCGTGACGCGCGCGCTGCGCCTCGATCCGTTCCTCGGCCAAGGCATCCAGCACCCTTTCCATGGCCGGGCCGTGGGCCGTCTTCTCGCTGCCCTCCAGATAGGCCTTGGCGAGTTCCAGCTGTCTCAGCGGGTGCTCGGTGAACTTTTCCAAAGCATCTGCATAGCCCGCGCGCAGGGCGGTCACCGCGGTCGGCGTGAGGTTGCGCTCGATCTGGGCAACGAGGCGCTGGCCGTCATTCGCGGTGAGCGGTGCTACGTCCTCGGCTTCGGCCCGCTGAAGGAACGTCATCACATCAGGGGCAGTCTCGGCCATGAAGCGCCGTTCGGCATAGTCCTGGCGCGCCTGATCCTCGATGTCGAAACTCCGCTCGCTGATATAGGCGCGAGACGCGCCCATGGCGCGCAGGCGATTGATTTCTTCCTGCACCGCCGAGCCAAACTCTTCGACCGGCATCTCGGCACGGTAACGCGCGACGGTGCGGACATCTTCGGTGATCGGACCGAGCTGCTGCATCGGATCGCGCAGCGCGAGCTCCATGTCGCCGGCATGAAGGGTACGGTCCTTTTCCTCGACGGCGAACTCCTGCGGCTTGCGGCTGACAGTGATCTTGTCCCAGGCCATTGAGGCCAGTTCAGCATGCTCCGGTGACCGCTGCGCAAAAGCATTGAAGGCGGTGCGGGCCTCTTCCACTTCGATGACGCCAGCTTTGTAGACGGAGGGATCGTCTGAGAAGGGGTGGTCGAAATCCGCTCGACGGAACTGAGCGACGAGCTCTTGGAAATCCCTGCGCTCAGACGGGGCGAAGATGTCGGGCTCGCCAGTCGCTCGCTCGCGCTCAGGCAGCGTCAACCGTTCGGCCAGGGTAACCGGGTCATCTTCAGTCTCATCCACCTCATCGACGGCCCGCAGGATGCGCGCATCGGTCAGGGTGTCGCCCAAACGGACATGGACGGCTTCCAGCCGGTCCAGCGCTTCCTCGCGGTCCTCACCCTTCTCCAGATCGAGATCGCCCGCCTTGGCGATAGCGCGCAGATCCTGCGCCAGCCATTGCCGCTCCAGCGCAGCACTGCCAGCACCCTCGCGCATGCGCGCGGCCACGGCTTCGGGATCGATCCCGGTGCCCTGCAGTGCCTCGGAGAGGCGCGCCTTCACCGCATCATCGTCGAGACGCGCAAGCTGGTCCTCGCGCACGTTGGCCCGGGCGTAGACGCCCTCACGAGAGGGCGCGTCGAGGAGCGCGGCTGAGCGGTCCCCGAGCGGATTGAGATGCGAAACAGAGGCCAGTACGTCGGTGAGCTTGCGCTCGATCTCCGGCCGCTCGGCGGCAGGTGCCCTGTCGATCGCTGCTTCGATCTGGCGGATGTTCTGAGAGAACTCGGTGGTCAGCGTGTCAAACGCAGCTTCGTCGTCGGACATGTAAATGACTCCATCTTTTTGAATCTGTTCGCCTGCAGCGAGGACAGCACTGGCGCGCTCCAGCGCGTCTGCGACGTCGTCGAAGTTCTCCCGCGAGGCCTCGGCCGCGAGACCGCGATAGGCCAGCGCATTGCGGCTCACTGCCGCCACGGCCATCTCGAGATCACTGCCGGTGCGCTGGCGTTCCACTGCGGGACGGCCCTCGTCGCGCGCTTTGAAGATCTCATCGATTTCGGCGCGATAGGTCGTCACACCTCGATCAAGCCGGCGCGTCGCCTCAAGCCGAATGCCGTGAACCTGCGCCGCTTCGACCATCGCCAGGCGGAACGCGTCGTAATTGAAGTGATGGTCTTTCCCGAGAAAGAACATCTCCCCGTCCTTGCTGCGACGGTTCAACACGACATGGGCATGGGGATGGGCGCGGTCTTCGTGGATGGCGGCGATGTAGTCGAACTGCGCGCCGTCCCCTTGGAAGAACCGCTCGCAGACTGCTTCGGTGATCGCACGAACCTCTGCGCTCTTCGTGCCGATTGGGAAGGCCATCAGAAGATGCGACGTGTGCCCGAGCTTCGGGCTATGTCGTTCGATCCATTGGTTCTCGAACCGACGCACTACCCGCGTGATCTCGGACTCGGAGAGGGTCTTCTTCCCATCATGGGTGCCGCGACTGTCCAGGATGTGGCTCGACTTGGTGGTGAGATAGGTGAGCTGCGCCTTGAGCTGAGCGCCGGTATGACAGCCGCCCTTTGTGATCGGCTTGAAGATCGCGGGGCTATACCCACGAGCCGCACGCACCATCTGGGCATTCCGGGCCAGTCCTTGCCAGCTGCCGGAGACGCGGCTCCAGTTGCGATCAAAAAGGGAGGGGTTGATCCCGCGGTCCTCATTCCGAGCCATCGCTTGCCTCCCGATGGGCGAGGCCAGCGAGCGCCTTGGTGACCTGCAGGTTCAGGGCGCGCCGTCTTGCGCGGAACATCTCCTGGATCTGATCGGCCAAGTCGAAAACGAGGACGGCTAGGTCCCCGATCTCGGCGTGGCTGGAGGCATCATAGGGCATCCGCTCGCCCTTGAGCTTGGCCTCGTTCAGACGCCGCGCGATCTGGTTGACGTTGTTGCCAACCCGGTTCAGCGCGGCGCTCAGAGCGCGCAGCTCGTCGGTCATGGTCTCGTCAGGGCGCAAGATGTCGTCGGCAGCGAGGATCAGAGACCGGAGCGCATCGGATCGATGCGCGATGCCATGGCGCAGCAAAGCGGCATCGAGACGGCTCAGCTCTCTCGCGCTTACACGCAATCCGATGACTTTCGGACGGCTGCCATTTGCGAGCTGGCGGTCTCCGGCGTGTTTCACAGCGTTGTAGACGGACTTCAGACTGACGCCGTAGCGCGCCGCCAACTCGGCGGCGGCGACACCCTTGGCTCGCTCCTTGGCGATGCTCAGGCGTTCGATCTCGGACAGTCTGCGGCCGCGTCGCATTGTGAAGTTAACATCCCTATTTCTTGCCAACTTCGTACAAGCCCGCCCTCTCCCAGCGCAAGCGGAGAGGGTCTTAAGGGCTTGTACTCAATGTAGAAAATCGCCCATCAGGGGCGATTTCGCGTCCTTTGTCAAAAGCATCGCGCACAGCGCTCCTTGCACCGCGTCAGGTGTCCAAGGGATCGCGCATCGCGTCCTTTGGACCGCGTCCTGCGTCCTTTGCAGCGCGGCATTTGGTAAGTGCGGAATGCCGAAAGCATGCCGCATTCCGTCATACGCGCGCCGCAAGACGTCCCGCGCCGAATGGCCGGCGTCCTCCGCGAGATGCGCTATGGGAAGTGTCAAATGGCTGCCGCCAAATGCACATTGCAATGTGCCAGAAGGATCGCGTCAGCCGTCATCTGTGGCACGCGAAACGCTCGATGCGCTGTGCTCGGTGGCAACCGCATCGCGGCTTCGGGATCGCGTATCCCGTCTCGCGCTTGACCTGACTCGGGCCAGGGGATAGTCGCAATACTATTGTATTGCCGCTTATCACCACTCTTGCAGAAAGGCGCGATCATGCCGAACGACAATCTCGTGGTTATCGCTGCGATGGCCCGGAAAGGGGGGAGTGGCAAAACCACTCTTTCCCGCGGGCTGATCAGCGCCGCAGTTGCCGCCGGGCAGAGGGTGCTCCTGATCGACACGGATACTACCGGCGTCTTGGGTTCTTGGCATAGACGAGCAGAGTCAGCTGGTCTGGGCTCGCCAATGCTACAGTCAGCGAGCGTTGAAAGCGTCGGGGCCGTCGACCGCAAGATCGAGCAGGTCTACGCCGAGGGTTCTGCGGACTTCATCTTCATCGATACTGCCGGCGTCGGCGCAGAATGGTCGGACGGCATCGCCGTTCTGGCCGATCACATCGTGACGCCAGTCATGCTGTCGACCTCAGACCTTGATGTTGGCGCTCAGACTGCCCAGTGGTTCGAGAAGCTCCGTGCCCGCGTTGACGATCCGGAGAGTCTCCCCCGCCACCATGTTGTTCTGAACATGGTCGACCCCAAGGCGACGCGTGCGGATGCTGCCCTGATCGAGGCGGCGATCGGCCGGTTCCCGGTAGTCGAGACGGTGATGATGCGGCGTAACGTCTACAAGGAGATGGACGAGAAGGGCCTTCTCCATGCGATTGCGCTGCAGAAGCAGAGCGACCCGAGCCCGCTGATGCGTCCCCATGTCCGTCATTTGGTCGAAGCCCTCGAGGAGGCGACGGACATTCTCAACAACATTCTAGCCGCGTGAGGGCAGAAGCTTGAGAAAGAAGATACCCACCATCACACGGCCTGATCCAGCATATGCAGCCGCCTTGCGTCCCAGCGGGGGCGAGAAGCCGGTACGGGAAGTGAACGCAAACTCAGCGCAAAAGGCGATGCCCGCCACCGAAGAAGGGTCGCCAGACGACCGAGTTCCGCCGCGAACGGCGGACAGACATGCCGCTCTTGAAAACCAAACCGAAAGGGAACCAGTCGTCCCAAGAGCGCCGGACGGTACCGTCGAGCCGGCGCGTCGACGCGGCGCGCCCCAGACCCGAAAGATCGACATCCGGGTGAATGCACTGGAACGCCAAGAGGAAGCCCTCATCGACTGCGGTGTCGATCCTGCCCATGTGATCCGCGCCGCCTTGCGCCGCGCGGTCAAATCCTGGTGCTTGTCGCCAGAGTACACGCCGCCCAGCGAGGACCTCAGAACTAAGATCACAGAGTGGCGCGCCCGAACGTCGCTGGCCGTCGATACGACCGCGTTGGCAGAGCTGTTGCGCACCCAGGACCCGCTGGATGTGCGTAACCGGCCGGTTGCTACCGCGGCGATTGGGCCTTGATGCGGGCGACGAGTTCTGCGTCGTGGACGAAGTCGTCGAGGAACTCATGCCAAGTGTCGGGGGTCATGCGTGCGGCCCGGAGCATGTCT